>Ga0210051_1000379_pt1 | contig 40234 bp, 17 predicted proteins | sample CryGey092014_all_FD_185464 | JGI IMG/M metagenome (GOLD analysis project Ga0210051, IMG submission 185464) | Groundwater microbial communities from aquifer - Crystal Geyser CG23_combo_of_CG06-09_8/20/14_all (SPAdes) (version 2) | ecosystem: Environmental > Aquatic > Deep subsurface > Groundwater...
TTGCCGGCTGCTATCATTATACACCAAAAAGGGGTGGAGGTAAAGTTTTACAGAGGAGAAACTGGTTAAAAACCGGGGGTTGTCACAAAAGTAAAAGGGGCGAAAATCTAACCTCCACCCCCTTCAAATGGGGGTAAAAACAGGAATCCTGCAAACAAAAAATCGGATTTCTCCTCGGTAAAATTGTGTGGAGGTTAGATATTTTTGAGTTATTAAATTTCCCGACGGGAAAATAGTTTTGTGACAGGCACGTTAATAAATGAAAGGGGATACAAGATCAAAGATAAAATACCCGTGGACAGCAAGATAAAAGCAGCTGGGGTCAGGTCTTTTTAAGGCAGTCATGAGTTATGTGTCATGAGTCATGGGTGAGAGATTGAAAGTGAGAAAAGGAGGTGACCAATATGTGGAATAAGAAGAGCAGGAAGGAAAACAGAGGCGGGAGAGGAAGATAGCTCGAAGGCAGCCATTAATATTTAGAAATGCGTCTAATAGTTCAATTGTCCAATAGTCCAGTAGTGCAAGGAATTCGTGTGAATTAGTGAAAATTCGTGGTTATAAAGGCAGTCATTAGTCATTTGTTAATGCAGAATAAAAAATGCAGACGGATGGTTTAATGCTGTCCATTGTACATAGCAGGCATAAACAGCGGCGGGCAGGCATTCCACTTTCCCTGAAATAATTCAATACTTAAAATCCAGTCCATAGTTTTTAAGTTTGTATTTGGAGGCATCATGATAAAAAAAGGAAATATTATCAGGGGCGGAATTTTTGTATTGATGATCTTTTTGCTTGCGGGAGCGGGTACGGCCGTGTCTCAGGAATTTCCTTTACAGGTCCTTTCCGCGACTCCGCGGGGCAGCGTGGAAGGATACGGCGAATTCAACGAGATCACGGTGATCTTTAACCAGCCGATGGTCCCCCTGGCAAAATTACCTGAAGGCCTCGGTTCAGGGCCGCTGGTGCTGGAGCCCATTATCAAAGGTAAATACAGATGGATGGGAACAAGCACGCTTGCCTTTACTCCTTCTGAAACCTTTCCTCTTTGCACTGGCTTTAAGGCTACGGTTCCAGCCGGTACAAAGTCTATGTCCGGACAGGTTTTAAAACAGGACTATATCTGGAGCTTCGAAACCCTGAGGCCAAAGGTGGTTCAACACTCTCCGCATCATGGCCAGCAATGGGTAAGGCTGGACCAGGAAATATGGGTGCTTTTCAACCAGGCAATTGTTCCCAGGCTTGTATGGGAAAACGCGGTCCTCGAGAAGTCTAATTCTTCTCCAGCGGATATCCAGCAGGGCAGGAACATAATGACCGTATCGTGCAGGAATCCATCCAATGAAGAATGGAAAAAAGCTGGCAATGGATCCCTTCCCCGGACAGGATAGCGATCATCAGGCATAAAGAGCAGTTTGAGATAGGCGCCGTTTATAGAATGGTATTAAAAAAGGGATTGCCCGGAACGGCCGGAAATTTAGGCATGGCAGATACCTATGCTTTTTCTTTTTCAACCGTTAATGTTTTTAAATACACGGGCAGCAGGATAATGCACACGACCCCCGACCTTATCTGGGACCTGCGGCCGAAATTTTATTTCAGCAATCCCGTAAGGATGAAGGATTTTGTAGTGCATTTCCACTCTGAGCCGAAAATTAAATTCGCGGAATGGTGCAAGGAGGGCACCCATGCGAGCGCTGAGATAGTACCGGATTTCGAACTCCAGGCAGCCAACACTTATACCATTATCCTGGATCCCGACCTTCAGGACGAATTCGGCAACCGGCTGGGAGAAGAAGTGAAGATCCTTTTAATTGTAGGAAACTGGCTGCCGCGCGCGATCATCACGCCGGGCTTCGGTATCATTGAATCATATATGAAACACCAGTATCCGCTTTTCTGCATGAATATCGGCAGGATCGGCCTGAAGATGAAAGGGATGGCGCCGGACAGCATTATCCCGTATTTCAACTATGGCTACGGATGGGTCTATACAAGGCCGCTTCCAGTTCCCGAGGCATTCTGGTCCGTGAACAGGATATGGGATATAAAGTCACCCCTGAACAAAGGCTATACTTTGCCGGTAGAAACAGACGAGGCAGCAAACCTGGATAAACAGAGCACAGTCCTGCTGCTACTGGACTGCCTTGAAGAGAATTTAAGTGCCAATAATTGGTATTTCGGAAGCAGGCGTTACCAGAGCGCCATGCTTCAGATAACGGGCATGGGTATCAGCGCAAAGTTTTCTCCCTACAGTAATCTGGTATTCGTAACGAGATTGCTGGATTCCGTTCCTCTGCCAAAGGCAAAGGTAGAAATAAGGGATAAGGAAAACCGCGTTCTGTGGACCGGGCTCACCGACAACAACGGGGTCTGCATAACGCCGGGCTGGAAAAAACTGGGATTGAGCATAGATCCGGAAAATCCCTGGCAGAAACCGATGCAGTGGGTATTCGTCTATCGCGGCATAAACTTTGCCTTTATTAATTCTGAGTGGGAATCGGGCATCTTTCCGTGGAGGTTCCATGTAAACTATGATTGGTACAACGCTCCGCAGGACATGGCAGGATACGTGTATACGGAAAAGGGGATCTACCGCCCGGGGGAAACCGTCCACATAAAATGCTGCGTGCGCGAGAAGGAGGACAGGGCCTGGAACATACCTTCCGGGTGCACCATGGTAATGAGGATAACGGATTCAAGGGGAGAGGAATTCTTAAAGAGGAAGGTAAACCTTTCCGGTTTCGGCTCTTTCTCGGAGGACGTAAAGATCCCGCAGGCGGCAGCGCTCGGTTACTACACTATCAAGATAAGATTCCCGAAGGAAAAGCCCGGTGAGCAGGAAAAACCCTGGGATGACTGGCGCGAAGCGAACTATGTAGCGGGGACCTTCAGGGTCGCGGAATACAGGCCCGCGCAGTTCGAGGTTAACGCGAGGGTTTCAAAGGACAGCTACGTGTTCGGAGACACCGCGAGCGGGAAAATAGAAGGAAGATACCTGTTCGGCGCGTCCATGTCGGGCTGTAACGTCAGGTGGAATATATTCAGGAACCGTTCTTATTACGAACCGCCCGGGCACAAAGGCTATTATTTCCAGGGAAACTGGTGGACTGACGAGGGATCAGGGGCGCGGGAAGGACTTATTACGCAGGGTTCCGGGGTGCTGGACAGCCTTGGCACGGTTGACGTGAACTTCAGGCTTGACGGCAGGAATTACTCCGGGACGGCGCGGTATATGCTGGAAGGAACAGTGCAGGACCTTGACCGGCAGCAGATCACGGGCAGGGCAGGCACCACGGTCCACCGCGGGACTTATTACATAGGCGTAAAGCCGTCCTCGACCTTCCTTGAGAAGGGAGATCCGGTAAAACTCCAGATCATTGCCTGCGACATAAACGGCGAGACTATTGCGGGCAGGGAACTCAGGCTAAACCTGGTCCACAGCGAGTGGTGCTCAACATACAGGGCTGAGGTAGGCGGCAGGTACCACTGGGTGACCGAAAAGAAGGATACGATAGAAGACACCAGGTTTATCACCACTGCCCTCATTCCCGCGGAGGTGGACCTGAAACCCGATAGTATTGGTTATTATATCGTCCGTGTTGAGGGAAATGACGAGCGGGGTAATCCCGTAAAGTCAGGCTGTTATTTTTATATTACCGGATCCGGGTATACTGCCTGGGAGAGGAATAACGACGATATCATTGAACTTGTCGCGGATTCCCAAAAATACAAACCGGGAGACACCGCAAAGGTGCTCGTAAAGTCACCCTACGAATCCTGCTCCGCGCTTGTCACGCTTGAAAGGGAAGGTATTATTGACAACTGGGTCACGAAACTGTACGGGAGCGCCGACAGGATAGAGATCAAGCTTACAGAGGACCATCTTCCGAACGTTTTTGTTTCTGTCCTGCTTCTCCAGGGCAGGGCAGGAGAGAAGAAACTCTCGGAAGAAGGCGAAGATGTCGGCAAGCCGTCTTTCAAGATAGGATACGCGAATTTACTGGTTGACCCCGGGACGAAGCATCTTCAGATAGACGTAAAGACCAACAGGAAAGATTACCGTCCCGGCGACGAGGTAAGGGCCGAGGTGAAGGTAAAAGACGCCCTGGGCAGGGGAATAGAATCCGAAATATCCCTGGCCGCGGTTGACGAGGGAGTGCTGAGCCTGATAGGATACCGGACGCCTGACCCGTTTCCCGCTTTTTACGGCCCGCGGCCGCTTTCCGTCAAAACCGTGGAAATGCGGGCAGGGATAGTAGGGCAGAGGAATTACGGCGAGAAGGGCGAGGACAGGGGCGGAGGCGGCGGCCTGGGCATGGCAGGTTTTGATATCAGGAAGAAGTTCGAGGCGTGCGCTTACTGGAACCCGTCCATTATTACCGACGGGTCGGGCAGCGCGGCCGTTAAATTCAGGCTGCCCGATAATCTGACCACCTTCAGGATAATGGCAGTTGCGGGCACAAAGGATTCGCTTTTTGGCAGCGGAGACTCAAAGATCAAGACGAACAAGCCGTTGATGCTGAGGTCTGCGTTTCCCAGGTTCGCGCGGCTCGGTGACGAATTCGAAGCAGGTGCGGTGGTCCACAACTATACAGGCAAGGGCGGGACGGTAACGCTGGCGGTTTCGGCGGAAGGCATCAAACTGAAAAGCGGAGCGGTGAGAACCTTTTATCTTGCAAACAACGAAGGCGCAGAGTTCAGGTATCCTTTCGGCGCTGACCGGATAGGCAGGGCTGTTTTTACTTTTAAGGCGGTCCTGGATTCTGAAAAGGACGCAGTCAGCATATCCATTCCCCTGAATCTTCCGAAACCTACCGAATCGGTCGGCCTGTTCGGAAGCACGACAGGCGAGCAGAGGGAGTGGATCGAGATCCCGGAAGACTTCATACCGGGAGTAGGCGGGGTGACCTTTACTGCCGCGTCAACGGCAATGGTCGACCTTGCCAAATGCTCAGAGTACCTGTTCAATTATCCTTACGGTTGTCTCGAACAGCGCCTTTCCAGGGTGCTGCCGATGATCTTGTTCGGAAAGGTCGTGGACGCTTTCAAGCTGCCGGGGCTTGTGGAAAGAGATTATCACCAGGTCATACAGGAAGACCTTAATAAAATGGTGTCTTTCCAGCTCCCGAACGGCGGGATGGCAGCCTGGGTTGACAGCGCCTATGACAATCCGTATATCTCCGCGTACGCTCTGTTCGCGATGCACAAGGCAAGGCAGGAGGGTTACAGGGTTGACGAAAGAATGATGCAGAAAACCAAAGATTACCTGATCAACGTTCTCAGGAACAAGGCAAACCGCTCGTATTATCCATACTCACGCGTCTGCTGGAATTACACAGACTGTTTCATACTGCAGGCCCTGGCAACCTGCGGTATCTACGAGCCTGCTTTAGCTGAATACCTGTATAATTACAGGTCTGAACTTCCCTATTTCGCGCTGGCCATGCTCTGGAAGGCGATCGTGATAGGCAAGGGGAACCAGAATATGGCGCAGGTGCTCAGGCAGATGATAGATAACGGAATGAAGATCGACAGCACCACCGCGCATTTTGAGGAGCCGGACAGGGAAGGCCTTGGATGGGTTTTCCATTCAAACACCCGCACGACCGCGGCGGTCCTGCAGGCATTTCTTGAGATGGATAAGGCCCATCCTGCAGCGGAGAAAATGGCCAGGTGGCTGCTGCAGGCAAGGAAAAGAGGCGTATGGCGGTCCACGCAGGAGAACCTGTACGTGTTCTGGGCGCTCGCAACTTATTTTGAAAGGTATGAAAGCGAGACGCCGGATTTCACTGCCGGCATAAAGGTGGAACAGAAGGAAATGCTCTCGGATATTTTTAAGGGCAGGTCCCTTAAAACAAACCGCAAAATAATCCCGCTTGAAAATTTCACAAAAGGCAAGACTTTGCCGATGCTGTACACCTGCAAGGGCAAGGGCAGGTTTTACTTCGGGACCTGGCTGACCTACGCCCCTAAGAAGGAAATTCCCGCCAAAGACGAGGGTTTTTCCGTCCAGAGGCTGGTTGAAACAATGGATGGAAAACCCGCGGACCTTGCAAAGGTAAAAGCGGGAACGATGCTCAGGATAAGAATAATAGTATCCACGACGCGGGACAGGAACTACGTTGTGGTTGACGACCCGATCCCCGGCGGATTTGAACCGGTGGACACCACCCTTAAGACAGAGTCAAGGCTTGAAGGTTTCCAGTCCCGGTCCGAGGACAGGTTCGGCAACCGCCGCTGGTGGGGTTCGTTCAACCGGAGCGAGCTCTATGACGACAGGGTGGTGATATTTGCCGATTACATGAACGCGGGGGTCCACAACTATTCATACCTCGTAAGGGCGACAACCTACGGCGGGTTCCGCGCGCCTGCCACCAAGGCAGAGGAGATGTACGCTCCAGAAGTGTTCGGGTATGGAACCGCGTACAACGTGACGATCGTAAAATAATTTTAAAAATAAAAGTCCGGACCGGAACGGAAGGAAGGTATGATCAAAAAAATAGGACGGGCCAAAAAAATATTCATCTTTTCGTCCTGCCTTATAATTGCCGGGGCGGCGGTGTCTGCCTGGCTGTGGACGTTCATTCCTTTCCCCGGTGAACTGCTGAACCTGCGATCAAAAATATCCCTGCGGATACTTGACCGCAACGGGATCCTGCTCAGGGAGGTCCTGTCCGACGACAGCGGAAAAGGCCAGTGGGTCGGCCTGGATAGGATCCCGGCGCACATGATAAACGCTTCCGTAGCCGCCGAAGACGCAAGGTTTTACTCGCACGCAGGGATTGATTTCCTTGCAACTATAAGGGCGGTCATGCAGAACGCGAGTAAACGCAGGATCGTGTCAGGCGGTTCGACCATAACGCAGCAGGTAATGCGCAACATATTCCATTTTCCGAGGGATTTGCCGCACAAAGCCCTGGAAGCCTTATATGCAATAAGGCTTGAGCGTTCTCTAAAAAAGGAAGAGATCGTCGCTCAATACCTTAATTTGGCTCCCTACGGGAACCAGGTCTACGGCATTGAAGCAGCGTCAAGGCTCTATTTCCAGAAACCGGCGTTCTACCTTTCTCTCGCGGAATGCTGTTTTCTTGCCGCAATTCCCAAATCCCCGGTGGAATTCAATCCTTATTCAAATTTCAAAAGGACAAAAAACCGGCAAAGGGAGATCCTTTCCAGGATGTATGAAAAGGGTTTCGTTGACAGGGATTCGTTTAAAAGGGCGATAAAAGAGCGGGTAAATATTGTGCCTCCTGAAAAATGCTTCCGTGCTCCGCATTTTTGCGAATGGGTGCTTTCGCAGCTGAGCGCGGAACAGAAACAGGGCATAAAAACGATCGTGACAAGCCTTGATTACTACATCCAGAAGGAAGTCGAGGGATTTACCGCGCAGCAGATAAAAACCCTGAAGGACCAGGGCGTTACGAACGGAGCAGTTACGGTTATCGATAACAGAACCGGGGAAATAATTGCGATGGTCGGTTCGGCTGATTTTTTCAGCCGTTTCATCGGCGGGCAGGTTAATGGCGTGCTTGCTCTCAGGCAGCCGGGTTCAACACTGAAGCCCTTTACGTACGGGCTTGCCCTGGAATCGGGAATGACACCAGCCAGCATCATACCTGACATCCCCACTTTTTTACAGACCGCAAACGGTAAATTCGCTCCAGAGAACTATGACAAGAAATACCACGGCCCGGTACGGATGAGAACGGCGCTCTCATGCTCTTATAATGTACCCGCGGTGCGCACGGCGGACAGGATAGGAATAAATGCGCTGCTGGAAAAATTAAGGGCCGGAGGATTCAAAAGCTTAAATAAGAGCGCGGAATTCTACGGGCCGGGACTTACTCTCGGAAGCGGAGAAATTACGCTGCTGGAACTGGCTAACGGGTACAGGTCCTTTGCGCTTAATGGCGTGTATTCAGAATACAGGTCCATACTGGGCATGAAGGGACTGCAGGGCGAAGAGGTCCAATATTTTTCAGACACTGGGACAAGGGTTGTTTTCTCTCCTCAGATAGCATGGGTTGTTACCGACATGATCTCCGACCAGGGCGCGAGGATCCCTGCTTTTGGGGAAGGCGGACCGCTTTCCTTCCCGTTCCCATGCGCCTGCAAGACGGGAACCTCCAAGGATTACAGGGATAACTGGACGGTCGGTTTTACCCCAAGGTATACAATTGGCGTGTGGGTGGGGAATTTTAACGGGGAACCGATGTACAGTGTTTCGGGTGTCACCGGGGCGGCCCCGCTTTTCCACGAGATCATGATATTTCTTGAGAGAAATAAGCCGGCGCTTGCTTTCTGCGAACCGGCGGGGATCGTGCACGGCAGGATCTGTCCGCTATCAGGGCTGATCCCGGGACCCAATTGCCCATACAGTATGGATGAGGTTTTTTTTGACGGAACCCAACCGGGAAGCACCTGCGATTTCCATAGAACCTACAGAATTGATGCGAGGAACGAACTGCTTGCAGGAGAGAACTGCCCCGAGGAATATGCGGAAATGAGACTGTATGAAGTCATGCCCCCGGAATTTAAATCCTGGGCAAAAAAAGAAGGTTATACGTTCCCCCCGACTACCTTATCGCTTCTTGGTCCCGATACCGTTGCCAAGGAATCCTGTTTTAAGGGATCAAAATACCAGCCTGAAAATCTTTCTATAGCTTTTCCTGTTGACGAGAGCGTTTTTAAGATCGACCCTATACTGCGGCGCGAGTACCAGGCGATAAAATTTACCGCAACGGTGCCTGAAAAATTCAGCCAGGTGGTCTGGAAGGTTGACGGGGAGACTATTGCGACCGTCGGGGAACCTTATGCCGCATGGTGGAACCTTACTCCGGGCAGGCATAAAATTGAAGCGGTGGGAATTGCCGGAAGGAACAAGCCTGCACACAGTTCAGTCAGGATCATTGTCCTGAATTGAAGCGGTTTAATAGCCGGGGTCAGGTCTTTTAAATACAGTCATGCGTCCCGCCTACGTAAAGACTTAGCAAACCCAAGACTTTTCTATTCGAAGAGGGTTTGCTAATACTACGGCGGGCATGCATGGGTCATAAGTGTGAGATTGAAAATGAAAAAAGGAGGTGATCAATATGGGTAAGAAGAAGAGCAGGAAGGAAAACAGGGGCGGGAGAGGAAGGTAACTAAAGAAACTGATTGTTCAAAAAAAGGATTGTTCACTGAAAAAGATGGTTCAACTCAACTGATCGTTCAATACAGGGCAATGGAAAAGGGGACAGGCTACTTATTGCAGTCTATTGAGTCCAAAATTTAGGTACTAAAAACTGGTGCCAGGTCTTCTGTGAACAGTCCTTACTCAAGACCTGGCACTCAATTCTTGCCTATGTATTATCCCTGTAGCTCCAATCATCCCTCCTACTTTCTTTCGAAAGTGACAGGGGGGACCTGCGCCCGCCAATATTCGTGGCGGGCTTCGGCACAGGGATCTACGAGTCAGAACTGGGTTAATGACTCTCCGAGGTTTAAATGAAGAAAGTGATCGTGTTCGCGGTAATTATCGGGATGGCCATAGGTTCCGCGGCTTACGCGGAAAAAATGTATGAGGGAGAAGATATCCCGAAATACATATATAACCTTAAGGAAGGAAATTTCGCGATCAAGGTGGATGCGGTCCTGTCACTCGGCAAGATAGGAAAACCGGCGATACCCGCCCTCCTCGAAACCCTCAAGGATAAAAATGATTTTACGAGGGTAGGTTCGGTCCTCGCACTCGGTGAAATAGGGAGCAGGGAAAATATCATGTTCCCCGAGCTGATCCAGTCGGTGGCCGATAAGAGCGAGCTTGTCAGGTGGGCGGCAATAGAGGCGCTCGGCGTGATAGGCCTGGCCGCAAAAGACGCGCTGCCCGCGGTAACCGCCGCGTTAAAAGATAAAACCGAGCTTGTCAGGTGGGCGGCTGCAGACGTCCTGGACGAAATAAGCACGGACGCGAAATCGTCAGTGCCGGCGCTGATAGAAGCGCTTAAAGACAGCAATAAAAATGTCAGGGAGAATGCCAGCGAATCCCTCGGAGAAATAGGGGATCGGTCCGCGCTTGAGGCATTGGATCTTTTGGCAAAGAATGACAGAGAAGAATCCGTGAGGAAATCCGCTGAGACGGCAATAGAAAGGATAAGGTCAAAGAAATAATTTGAAAAATAGGGACAGTTGTATCAGTTTAATTATTCTGTTACCTAACAAACTATGATATTTAAATAGTTGTTAGGTAATTTTTTTATCCCTGCAAACGTGCGACGAAACGTCGTACCCCGCCAAGGTAATTGGCGGGCGCAGCGCTACATTACTACAAGATTGCTTCGCTACGCCCGCAATGACACGCAAGGCTCCCTCCTGACAAAATTGGCGGGTCTTCGAAAAGCCTTGCCCTACGAAAGAATAAATCGGGGGCGGCTTGGTTTTTTCCTTGACCCCTGCTAATTTCTTCGAAATTAAGCTGCTGGGGTCTGCGTCTCTGGGTTCATAAGTGTGGTTTTTTCCTTGACAAATGTCAAAAAATAACGTATAATGTTATAAAATGACACGATATAGGAAAAGGGAAATAACCGGGGTTTTAACCGATGCGCTGAAGAATATGCCGGTGGTTGTGCTTTCCGGCATGAGGCAAACAGGCAAAAGCACCCTGCTGCTTAACCAGCAGCAGCTGCGGGGCAGGAAATACCTGAGTTTTGATGACTTTGGCACTTTGGATGCCGCCAGAAGAAATCCGGAAGAATTAATATCCGGAACAGGGCCTGTCACTATTGACGAAGCGCAGAAAAATCCCGAAATAATGAATGCTATTAAAAGGGAAGTAGACAAGAACCGTAAACCGGGCAGGTTCCTTCTGAGCGGTTCAGCCAACTTCCTTCTTTTAAAGAATATCGCTGAAAGCCTGGCAGGCCGTGCCTTATACCTGACACTGCCTCCTTTTACCCGCAGGGAAATCCAGGGCACAAGAGAGCAGCCCGCGATCATCCATTTTATTAATGAAGGATCCTTCCCTGAAAGAAAAGCAAGCCCGATCAGCTGGCAGGAAATTTTAAAAGGCGGCATGCCGCCTGTCTGCCTCGGTGAAGTAAAAAATCCCGACGTATGGTTCCGGGGTTATGAACAAACTTACCTGGAACGGGACATCCGCGCCTTAAACCAGGTTGCAGATCTGGTTGCTTTCCGGCGGCTCCTGCAACTCACGGCTTTGAGAAGCGCCCAGATCATGAAACAGAGCGAGCTGGCGCGGGACGCAAAATTAAACGCAATGACCGCTTCCAGATACCTTTCTTTGATGGAAACGTCCTTTATTATAAGACTTATGCCCCCGAATCTCCGTAACCGGTCCAGCCGCCTGGTCAAATCTCCTAAATTGTACCTATCAGACACAGGCCTTGCTTCTTATCTCGCCGGAGTAAAAAAAACAGGCGCAAATGAACCAATGAGCGGAGCCCTGCTGGAAAACTATGCCGCGCAGAATCTTGACGGTATTCTTTCCGCGCATTGCCCGCATGCAAAAATCGGGTACTGGAACATTCAGGGCAGATATGAGGTGGATTTTATAATCGAGACGGGCAACGAAACCATTGCCATTGAAATTAAAAACAGCAGCCGGTGGGCGGAAAGCGACCTGACCGGTTTAAGAGCGTATCTGAATAGCGCCAGAGAATGCCGCGCCGCTATTTTGGCCTGCAACACGCAGGAAGTTCACAGGATCGAAAATAAAATATGGGTAGCGCCGATCCATTTGCTTTTAAGCTGAGAATGAGCAAATAAGGGGAACCGCCCGCTCCGCGGCGGAGGTCTTCCACAGAGGGAGAGAAAAGGGGCATTGCTGCCCCTTCAAATGTTATATATAGGAATTTACGGTTTGTTCAGTCAATTGAGCAAATTGTAAATAGGGGAATTGAGGGGGATTTTTAAACGACCCTGAAGGGCCTACTCCTAAGGCTCTAAAAATTAAAAGACGGTTCCAAGGTTCAAGAAAAACAATGCGTAAAAATGTATTTCCTATTATTTTGGGTGTGATTCTAGTGACGATGGCGGGAGCGAATGCATTCGCGGCAAATTTCCTGCGCAACCAGTCTTTTGAGATAGGGGAAGGGGCTTTTGAGGTGGATAAGGCCATTGTCAACACAAGCTCGTCCGCGCTTTACTGGACAAACGGGACTGACCACTTAAGGAGCCAGGACAGAGCGTATTCAGGTTCCTGGTCTATCAAAAGCATTTCCGCGGGGGATTCGTCTTACACTATATCAAATTTGATATATGTTGAGACTTCAACCCAGTATAAGCTTTCAGGATGGATCTTCAATTCGCTTTCTTCAGGCAACGCGTATATAGACCTTGCCGGCGTTGCGGGACAGCCGGTTCTTATGTCCGCGAACGGAAATAACGCCTGGGAATATATTGAAGGCGTTTGGAATAGCGGTACTTCTTCAGAGGTCCAGGCGCGGTGTGCCAGTGACGGTAACCCGTCCGGAAGCGTGTGGTTCGATGATATAAAATTCGAGCGCGCTCCGTGTTTCGTGACAACATCAGGATACGATTTTTACAACAACGGCAGGAAATGGTACCCGTACGGCATCAACTACTGGCCAAGGAACTGCGTTTCAATGATGTACGGGCCGTGGCTGGACTCAAGCGGGCATTACGACGCCGCGGAAATTGAAAAAGACCTGATGGCTATGTCCAGGATGGGAATGAACATGGTTTACATAGCCGCGGGCACCCCGCTGGACGAGATAGCTCCGAACCTCCTGAATTTCCTTCAGCTTTGCGACAAATACTGCATAAAGGTCAACCTGGCGATATCAAACCTTAACCCGATGTTCCCGAACCTGGACCCAAACCTCAGCCTGGATTTCATCCGCAAATATAATTTGAAGGATATCGACGCGCTTTTCGCATATGACATTTCCTGGGAGCCGACTTTCGGGTCTGCTGACGGGTTCGCTTATCCGGGCCCTAACCCAAGAGGGCTGTGGGATTCCGAATGGAGGGACTGGGTCATTGAAAGGTACGGAAGCATTTCTGCGGCTGAATCGGCCCTCGGAGCCTTAAACACGGTTTCAGGCAACCAGTTCGGCGGCGGCGTTGTCAGGCACAATGTCCCGGCAAGGATGGTGGCAGGCCAGAATTACAGCGTCCTGATAGAAATGAAAAATATAGGCACAGGCACCTGGTCACAGGCAAACGGGTACAGATTAACACGGATGAGTTTTTATCCGGGGTCAGGATACGTTTCAAGCATGGGCCCTTCCGAAGTATATCTTGAACCTGCTGATTCAATAGCCACGGGCGGGTCAAAAACGTTTTCATTCGATATAACCGCGCCTTCCACGCCGGGAAGGTATCTTGTAGCGTATAAGATGTTCACTACCAATTATTCAATCCAGTATTTCTGGGGCTGGGTGGGCGGCACCTGCCGTAGGTGGGTGGATGTTGTTTCCGCTGGCGCGCCGATCCAGGAAATGACAACGTATGAGAAGGTTATCACAGGGCCTACGGACGCTGAGGCTATGTCCAGCGGCTCAAGCGCCAAGGTCGCGGCGTACAGGCATTTTGTTGACGAGCTTTTAAGCCGCAACTACGGTTTTATCATAAGGCAGATAAAAGAGATCGCGCCGGACCAGCTGGTTTCTTTCAGGCAGAACAGCTACGGAAGGGACCAATACGCGATGTCTTTTGATTTCAAAGCGACCTGCGTGTGGAACGATTTTGTCCAGCCTGAAGCGTATACCGCGTATAACGGGGACACAACCACCTGGAGAAGGACCGGGTTTGACACGGTTTACGCAAGGTTTGCCTCAGCGAACAAGCGGCCGGTCTGGTGGGCTGAAGGCGGTTATAATGTTTTCAGCTATTCGGGTAACCCGCCGCCTGTTGGCGCGTTCAATTACGAGTGGGGGCAGTATAAGAAATGGTGGATAGCTCTGAAAGAGGCTTACGCGTGCGGTGTTGCTCCCTGGTGGTTCCCCGGAGGGTGGAGGGCGAAGGACAGGCCGGGTTATGAGGAGAACAGCGATTTCGGGATAGTAAGCGAGACCTGCGTGCTGAGAAAGGTGTGCGCCGTAATAATAGAGGATTCAATTACTCTCACAACTCCCAGGGATTACACCAATCCCAATTCCTATATAACGATCGACAGGGACTCTCACGCTGACGGGTATCTCGGTATTTACAACCAGAGATCAATGGATTACGTGAACGCGAGGGATGCCGGGAATACTCCCTCCATAAGGACAACAGGCACAGGCACTAATTCCAAGAACACGCCGCTGGAAAGGATAGGCAACATAGGTTCAGGACCCCCGAAATACCTTAAATCCGAATTTGTTTTTGTGAAAATAAAGGACGCTTACAACAACTGGGCTGAGGCGCATGACGGGGAAGTTGTGGATGTTCCGTATAACAGCCCGATATATGTTACAGCCAAGATGGTGAATATCGGGGAAGCAGAGTGGTGCACTTATTCATCCGCGCCAGCGGGCGAGAACGGTTCTGTAAGGTTTGCGGGGAACGAGAATGCCGGGAACGTGAATTTCAGGCAGGAACTTGACCAGGAAGTCCCGTACCTTTCAAGGATAGATGTTCCCGGGTTTCCTTTCACGTCCGGCATAACCAGTGAAAGCACGGTTGTTTTCCAGATGGTTGCAGAGCAGAGGTCCTGGTTCGGTGACCAGGTGAAGGTAAGGCTGCATCCTGTATCCGACCAGGCATCTTCGACAAACACTTTCACGAATTCTTTTCTGCGGATCGCGGAGCCCGGAGTTCCTGCTGACGGAACAAGTAAATGCACGGTCAGCGTGATACTGCTGACCGAAACAGGGGTTCCGCGCTTGGGAAAGAGCGTAACGCTTAAAACAACCGGGCACAGTTCTTATGATAATATTACCCAGCCAGCTGTAACAGACGCGAACGGTATGTGCACTGGTTTTATCTTCACCTCTTACACGGGTGCCTCGGATATTTACGCGGAAGTTTCAGGCGAGACAAACATATATCAGAACCTTGTTTCAAACCCTTCGTTTGAATCAGGTTTTTCCGGATGGCAGCAGAATAACTCAGTCCTGGATCCTTCGGTATACTATTCAGGCGTTAGCTCAGCAAGGCTTTGTGCTGAACCCGGGCTTGAGACCGGATGCTTAAGCGATACAATACCGGTTGACAATAGCTCAGTGGTTGTGTACAGGATCTCATTGTTTTGCCGGGTAGTTATAAACACCCCCGCATTTTGCGTTACGGCATTTTATTATAGGGAAGACGGCTCCGCGTGCGGCCCGGCGTATGAAAATATTATCGAGATAGGGAACACGGATACCTGGAGAAAAAGGTCAGCGCTGATCGGCGGATCAGGGTCAGGCGCGTATTTCATCCTGCCCGCGGATTGCCTTGGCGTAAGCATAGGGGCAAGATGGGCGGGCCTGTCAGGACCTTCGACGGCCGCCGGCACAGGATGGATAGACTGCGTAAGGATGGAAAGGGTTCCGTCAGTTACCTGGACAGCCACAGGTTTCGCGTTCTCAACTTCTCCTGTGACAGCGACAAAAGGCAATCCCTCGCCGCAGATCTTTGTTGAGGCAAGGGGAAGCGCGGGTTCGATCATTGACAGCTCATTCACAGATACCTGTGATCTTTCCTCGTCTTCAGCCGGCGGAAAATTCTCGGTTTCAGCAGAGAACTGGGTTGACACTACGGTCCTTTCTTTCTCGTCCGGTTCCGCCTCGTTCTATTACAAGGACCTGAATGAAGGCTTTCCGAGCATCACTGTTTCAAGGCAAAGGTTTGCATCCGCGTCCCAGGCGGAAAATATCCTGGCGCCTTTCGCTGATCCTTATGTTTCCAACCTGAAGGTAAGCAAAACAGACCCTGTTGCCGACGGGACAGATTCTGCCGCGGTCATAGTCACTGTGAATGACAGCTTCAATTTCCCCATCACAGGAAAACAGGTGTTCTTTTTCACGGACAGGCCTGATTCTGACACTATAAAGGACAGCGCCGGCAATGTTGTGGCGTCCCAGGTGACTGACAAGAACGGGCAGTGCACCGCCTATATCTCTTCGCTTTTTTCAGGAGAGCTCAGCGTGTGCGGGGTGTGCGACGGAGCCACGATAACGGAAAATGTCGTTCCCAATCCTTCTTTTGAGGACGGCACAGGCGCGAACGCTTCTTTGTGGGCAAGGGATGACGCCGGCAATTTCGCGCGCACCACGGAAAAATCCCATTCAGGTAATTATTCCCTGCGCCTCAGGACAACCTGGGGCAAGGCGATAACCACAAAATATATAACGGTAAGCCCGGACTCTGTTTACAGAATATCCGCGTGGATGTATAATTCTTTGGGCGGAAGCTACAACCAGTACGTTGACCTGAACGACGTTTCAAACGACATAAGCCTGAATTCAACACGGGGAGCGAACGCGTGGGAATATAAGGAAACAACCTGGTCAAGCGGAATATACACGCAGGTTTACATGCGCGCTGTGCTGGGTGACATGCTTTCCCCGGCCGGGACCTGCTGGTTTGACGACATCAGGATGGCGCGTATCCCCACCCTCACTTTCATAGGGGTGGCGATCAGGATAAAAATAGTTTCGGCTCCGTTCACTGTAAGCAAGGTCAACCCCGCAACAGTAACTGTTGAAGCCTGGGATAGCCTGGGAGCCAGGTCTACCGCGTACAACGATCCTGTTTCTTTGTCCACAAGTTCAGCAAGCGGGTCTTTTTCACTGGACAAGAATTCCTGGTCCAGCCCGCTGTCAATTTCCATGATAGAAGGGCAGGCGGTTTTTTATTACAAGGATACACTCGCCGGTGTACCTGTGATAACGGTTACGTCAGGCAGCCTTGCCCCTGATTCGCAGTCTGAAACAGTCACGGAAGTTATCGTAGGTTCGAACAGCTCCCGTTTGTTCGCTTTCCCGGCCCAGGCAAAGGCAAACGGGGCCGAGCAGATAAGGGTAGTCGCGGCAATGAACGACGTTTACGGATTTCCTGTCCCTTCCCAGCCTGTAACCCTTTGCAGGACTGATACCAGAACTATCGTTCCGGCAAACCCCCTTACAACAGACGCGAACGGTATGTGCACGTTCACGGTTACTTCCTCATACGCGGGCATAGTTTCCCTTTCAGCTTTGTGCGCTGACGGCACCGCGGCCTATATGTTCTATGACGATTTCCTGTCTTACGCGGAGGGAAGCGACGCTTCCCAGGCATGGATAAAAGACAGGGGGGCCTGGAAGGTGCAGGCCGGGGAATTCGTCCAGACGCCGGCGGCTGACGGCCTTGTTTTTGCGGGGGATTTCAAGTGGACTGATTACACGATCGAAGCAAGGATGAGAACAGACATTCCCGGCGCGCAGACCTGGGACGTGGGAAGGATATTTTTCAGGTGCGCGCCTTACTCGGCCTCTTACGAATACTATTTCATCCTGCTGCACACTTACGGGTTGATAGAATACGGGGTTTCAAGGCCTTCAAAACCAACGGCCGGCAACGAAGGCTGGTACTCGAACCGTAAAACCGTGAGCACAGGCGAAAGCTCCTCTGCCTGGCACAAGTTCAGGATAAACGTAACAGGCTCTGGCCCCGTGAAGATAGATGTCTACATGGACGACGTGCTGAGGTTCACGCAGATCGAGTCTGAAGACACGTTTATCCTTACCGCCGGCAAGATAGCGCTTCAGGCGGCGAACTCCGTATCCAGGTTTGACGATGTGAAGGTTTACCCCTGCTCTGTTGAATTTACCGGTTACAGGACCTCGCTGACAACCGACCCGTTCAGGAAACCCGCGAACGCGGTTTCCCCTCAGCTGACAATCGCGGTATGCGGAGCGCTTGGCGGGGCGGACGTTTCCTGCAATACGAACGTGGTCCTGACAACTACCTCAAGCTCAGGGGGTTTTTCCGCGGGCACGGGCGGGCCGTGGACAAACACCAGGGCTTTTTCCCTTGTTTCAGGCAGGGCAACCTGCTACTACAGAGATCTTGCGATCGGTAACCCCGCGATCACTGTTTTGCCGAATGCGGGTTCCTGGCTTCTGGCAGGGACACAGATCGAGACTATAACAGCAGGCATAATCTCGATACCCTATTTCAGCATCAGGACATCAGAGACTTCTTCCTTGATAACCGCGCTTGCCGTTGGGGACGGGGGAGAGACCAATACGGATTTCTCGGAGGCAATGGCTATTTCATCTTCTTCTTCCGCAGGCAGGTTCTCTGTTTCCGGAACGTCCTGGAAGGATACCACAGCCATTAAGTTTGAGTCAAGCGCCGCGTATTTCTGTTACAGGGACAAAAAGGCAGGCAGCCCGGTGATAACTATATACAACACAGACCTTGGCTTATCTTCAGCCCGGTCTATAGATGTTCTTATCCCTGACATCCGGATCTCGGTTTCAGTTAGGAAAGAAGGATCAGGCGCGACCGGGGTCCTGATCGTGATAGAGAACGGGGATACCCTGGAATACGAGATCAGCGCGTATAACGCGGGCAACGAAACAGCCGCGCTTGTGACAATAACAGACACATTCCTGTTCGATACCGGGTCTTTCTTCCCGCTTGCCTTCGTTTCTATGGAAACATTCCCTCCAGCGGATTCCTGGTCGTATAAAAACACCGCCGGAAACTGGCAGGCATGGGGTATCGCGCCTGCGAGCGGGGACGACATCAAGGGGCTAAGGTGGGGCATTTCCACGCTGGGCGTCGGTGAAACGAGAGTGGTCCGCTTCAGGGTGCGAGTGAAGTAGCTCTTAGTGTAAGGTGTAACGTGTAAGGTGTAAGGCAAGATTAAGCAAAAATGTAGCGGTGCGATTTATCGCACATTTGTATTTCGCGCTTCTCCCCCCGGATTTGCTCCGCAAATCAAAACAGGGGGGACTTCGGCTACGCCCCGTAGAGTCATTGACTTTAACCTGACTCGTAGGTCCCTGTGTTAAGCCCCGAAGGGGCTACAGGGATCAGGATAAGCTGCGCAGGGGTCTGCGTCTCTGGGTATGAAAGTATGCCTCCTCCTTGACTTTCAGGGTTTTTATGATATAATACACTTGTTTATATATTCCGTCGAACGTCGAACGTCTTGCGTCGTGCGTATAAATTCTTCAACGTATGACGTATGACAATATTTTAAGGAAGCAAAAAATGAGAAAAATATTTTTATTATTAAAATTAAAAATGAAGGAATTGATTTCAAATTTGAAAGGAACAACGGAAAATGAAGATAAGGAATGTAGCGATCATAGCACACGTTGACCACGGCAAGACCACGCTTGTGGACGCGCTTTTGCGGCAGTCAAAGACGGTTCTGGGAAGAGAGCTGGCAGGGACAGACCTGATAATGGACTCAAACGAGCTGGAAAGGGAGCGGGGCATCACGATATTCTCAAAGAACGCGGCTATCGTGTGGGGTGACGTTAAGATAAACATCATCGACACGCCCGGGCACGCGGATTTCGGCGGCGAGGTGGAAAGGGTGCTGAAGATGGCGGACGGCTGCCTGCTCCTGGTGGACGCGAAGGAAGGGCCGATGCCGCAGACCCGGTTCGTGCTGAAAAAAGCGCTGGAAATGGGCCACCGCATTATCGTGGTCATCAACAAGGTGGATATGCCGGACGTGCGGCCGGGATTTGTGCTGGACAAGACCTTTGACCTTTTCGTGGAGCTGGGCGCCAATGACAAAACCCTGAATTTCCCGATCTTATACGCCTCTGCCAAGCACGGCAAGGCAGGGCCGGCGCCTGAACTGGAAAAAATGACTGACATCACCCCTCTTTTCGAGGCGATCGTGAAATACATACCATCCCCTGAAAGCAGCGAGGAAAAACCTTTGCAGTTCCTGGCAACGAACATCACGTTTGACAGTTTCAAGGGCAGGATAGCAATAGGCAGGATCTATAACGGCAGGATGAAAGCCGGGCAGAAGGTGACGCATATAAACCGCGCCGGGGAAATGAAAGAGAAGCAGGTGGTTTCCCTGATGACGTTCTTCGGGCTGAGCCGGGTGGAAGTGAAGGAGGTTTCAGCCGGGGATATAGTCGCGGTGAGCGGCATACCGGACATCAATATAGGCGAGACCATAGCGGACCTTGAACACCCGGACGCGCTCCCTTTGCTGAACATCGAAGAGCCGACCGTGAAAATGGTTTTTATGGTCAACGACTCGCCGTTCGCCGGCAGAGAGGGGGAATTCTCCACCTCGCGGCAGATCCAGGAAAGGCTTTACAGGGAACTGGAAACAGACATGGCTTTAAGGGTTGAGAACAACGACGCCGGCTCATGGACCATTTCAGGCAGGGGCGAGCTGCACCTGGCTATCCTGATCGAGCGCATCAGGAGGGAAGGCTACGAGTTCCAGGTTTCCAGGCCGCAGGTCATCGACAAGATAATAGGCGGCAGGACCTGCACGCCGTATGAAAGGGTGTATATCGAGGTGCCGGAAGAACACAGCGGAATTGTTATCCAGGCAATGGGCGGGCGGAAAGGCGAGCTTGTGGAAATGCGCAGGCTGGAAAACATAGTGCACATGGAATTCATCATACCGACACGCTGCCTTTTCGGGTACCGCAGCGAATTCCTGACCAGCACGCGGGGGTTCGGCATCATCAACACGGAATTCCATAAGTATAAACCCGACCCCGGGAACTGGAAGGAAAGGGACCGCGGGTCCCTGGTCGCCTACGAAACAGGGCTGACGTGCATGTACGGCCTGGTCGGGGTGCAGGACAGGGGGATGCTGTTCGTGAAGCCGGGCGTGGAGGTTTATGAGGGCCAGGTAGTGGGCCAGAATACCAGGCAGGAGGACATGCGCGTGAACGTCTGCAAGGAAAAACACCTTTCCAACATGCGCTCGAAAGGCGAGGGCGGGATAGAGCAGTTCAACAAATACAGGGAGATGGACCTGGAAGACGCGCTGGAATACATAAGCGATGACGAGCTTGTAGAGGTGACGCCCAGGAACGTGCGCATCAGGAAAGTGCTTCTAAGCGAGAAGGCGCAAAAAAGAAAGCTGAAAGGACTGCCGGAAGTTTAGCATACGCATAAACAAAGCGTATCAACGTGTCAACGTATCAGCGTGTCAACGCAACTGCAAGGAATTTTATCGTCCCAAAGGGACCCCTTTGGGGTAACTCAGGGCTTCAGTTCTGAAAACGCGTAGGGGCGATCTTGGTCGCCCTTTAAGGCGGGTAAAATCAGATTGTTTTTACAAGATCCATAAATTCATGATAATTCTTTGTTTTGTAGACATTGTTCCGTAAAGTTGTTGCATCCGGGAAGCCTTTAATATACCACATTGCAATTTTTTTCATGAAACCGAAATTTCTTTCAATTTTATCCTTCCTGTACTTTATTATGTATTCTATATGCTCTTTCATGGCGCGCTTCCTTTTACTAAAAATGTTCTTGTGTTCCGTGAATTTTTTTATTTCCAGGCAGTCTTCAATGTCTTTAAATATCCACGGCGCGCCAAGCGCTCCCCTTGCGACCGTAATGCCGTCGCATCCGGTCTCGTCGATCATTTTTTTCGCAAGCTCAGGGCTAAAAATATCGCCGCTTCCGAAAACCGGTATTGACACCGCGTTTTTTACTTCCCGTATGCTTGCGTAATCCACTTTGCCGGAATACATCTGTTTGCAGGTTCTGCCATGCATGAAAATAGCCGATATTCCGTTGTCTTCAAGGCGTCTTGCCAGACCCGCCAGGAATGCCGGGTCGATCTTATCGAAACCCGCCCTTATTTTTACGGTTACAGGCAGGCGCAGTTTATCCGACAGTATTCTGGCTGTTTTGATCAAAGCGTCCGGGGATCTCATCAGGTAACCCCCCGCTTTTCTTTTTAATATTTTTTGGACAGGGCAGGCGCTGTTTATGTCCAGAAAAGCTATATCGGGCACGGCATCCAAAAGCACATAGGCGGCATCCAGCATTTTCAGCGGATCCCCGCCGAGCAGCTGGGCGGCTATCGGCCTGTCTTTAGAATTTGTTTTAAGCATCCGGAGAACCCTTGCATTTTTTATAATAAGAGGCATTGCGTCCAGCATTTCAAAAAAGCAAAGTTTTGTCCCGTACCTGCGCGCCATGGTCCTGAACGCAAGGTCAGTGCATCCTGACATCGAAGCCATTATTATGTTTGACGGGATCTCTTTATCGGCGATCTTGATCATATTACAAAACAGTATATTCTTTTTTATGAAAAAGTCAACTTCCTCCATTGAGCCGGGAACGGGTATTACCCTCACCCCCTGAACCATACTGTTATCCCCTCACCTCAATCCTCTCCCTCAGGGGGAGAGGAAGATTGCGGAGAAAATAACTTTTAAGGGGAGAATTTTAGATGTTAAAGAAAATTTTATTATTAGGGGATTCGATACGGATGAGCTTTCAGCCTCTGGTAGCGGAAAAATTGAAGGGTGTTGCGGACGTGACAGGGCCGGGGGATAACTGCAGGTTCGTCAAATACACGCTGTGGAATATCGGGGGCTGGGTCGCGGAACTGGGCAAGCCGGATATAATCCACTGGAACAACGGTATATGGGACACGTACCACCTTAACCCCGAAACAGGGGTTTTCACGCCCCTGGAAGAATACGCGGCATACTTAAAACGCGCGCTGAAAGAGCTGCGCAGGACTGAAGCAAAGATAATCTGGGCCGCGACAACCCCTGTAAATGATAATAGCGGGGTGTGCAACAACGCGGAGGTAGACAGGTATAACGCTGAGGCTGCCAGGCTGATGAAAGCCGAAGGCATCGAGATAAACGACCTGAACAGGCTGTTGAGGGGAAATATTAATGAGCATATAGCGGAGGACGGCGTTCATCTGACACAGAAGGGGATGGAGGCGTGCGCTGAGGCTTGTTCAAATATCCTTAAAAAACAGCTCAAAGCTCAAAGTTACCCGCCCCGATGGCCATCGGGGCGAGGTCTCGCCCGCTGAAAGACGGGCGGAAAGGTTAAAAATGTTAAAGGGGTTAAAGAGGGTAAAAGGGGTAAAGGTTGATAATCTGTCATTGCGAGAAGCGAAGCGACGAAGCAATCTATATAGATTGCCGCGCCCTTCGGGTCCAGCGGACAATGATCTAAAAGGATGGTGAAAAATGAAAAAGATGTTAGGTGTGATGTTGGCGGTATCTCTGTGTTCTCTGTGGTTAGGTTGTTATGCGGCGGATGCTCCGGAGAAGGGCCTTATCGCTTACTGGTCTTTTGACGAGGGCTCCGGAAATACGGCTAAGGATATGTCGGGAAAAGGGCATAACGGGACGATCTACGGCGCGAAATACGAAAAGGGAAAGGCGGGGACCTGCCTTTCTTTTGACGGGGTCGATAATTTCGTCAGTGTCCCGGATTTTGCCGACGCTCCGGTCTCGGAAATAACAATACTGGTCTGGCAGAAGACCGGCGAAGCCAGGGCGCAGTCCACTTTAAGCAATTTCCCGGATGATTACAAGGACCGCATTAATTTCCACATTCCCTGGTCTGACGGGACCGTGTACTGGGATTTCGGGGATATAACCGCGGAAGGAAGGCTGAGCTATATTCCGGACCAGGAGATCGTAGGGACCTGGCAGCACTTCGCTTTTGTAGCCAGCGAGTCAGAAAATTGCATGAAAATATACAGGAACGGGGTTGAGGAAGCCTCCAAGGACGGGATGTGCCCTTATTCGGGAGCGCCGAGGGGCATATACATAGGGCTTCTGGACGGGGCGAACTTTTTCATCGGTGAAATAGACGAGTTAAAAATGTACAACCGCGCGTTAAGCGCAAAGGAAATAAAAGCCCAGTTCAGCGCGGCGAAGTAGCCAAAAGTTGAACGTTGAAAGTTGAACGTTGAAAGTTACCCGCCCAATCGGATAGATCGGGCGAGGTCTCGCCCGCCGAAAGACGGGCGGAAAAAGGTTAAAGAGGGTAAAGGGGTTAAAAAGGTTCGCGCCAGAATGTGTTACCCCCGCAGTTCCGACACAATATCCCCCCTACTTTCTTTCGAAAGTGACAGGGGGGACTTTCGGGTCAGAACTGAGCCTATGACCCTACAGAGGAAGATAAAATGCTGCCAAGAGAAAGAGTTTTCAGGACGCTTGAGCACAAAGAGCCGGATATCATACCGTGGGGAGAGCACTCCATAGATTACAATATCTATGAGGAGATACTCGGAAGGAAGTCGTTCGTCCAGGCAAAGTTCAGGGAGACGAAGGCCCTGTGGGACGGAAGGCGCGACGAGGTTATCGCTTCCTACAAAAGGGACATAATAGGCCTGGCAGACGCGCTGGGGTTTGATATAATACTTGCCCCGCTCGTGCCGTCAGCGAAAAGCGTTTACACGCCGATGGAGAAAATAGACGAGGAAACCTACAAAGACGGCAGCGGGAACATTTTCCGCATTTCTTCGACCACCCACGACCTGATGCCTTACAAGCTGAACCCGAAAGCCTACACAGCTCCGACCCTTGAGGGAATACGCGGGGAGATCGCCAGAATTGACCGGGATGGAGTTCCCTCCCCTGATGGATCATGCTGGGAACTGGTGGACCATATCGTGAAGGAAAGGAAAAAAACTCATTTCATAATGGGTTTCTGGGAGGATTTCGGATGGCCTTCTTTCGGGCAGACAGACGAGGATTTTTACATGAACATCCTGCTCCACCCGGAGATGAACGGGCCGATCGCTGAGCTGAACGGGAAAAGAGCGATAGCAGGCTTAAAGTACCTGGCTGAACACAAGGTGGACGCGGTAATGACCTGCGGCGACATGGGTTCCAGCGCCGGCGCGCTCGCTTCCCCGCTTATCTACAGGAAATACGTGCTCCGGTGGCATAAAAAATACGCTGAGGAAGCCCGCAGGCTCGGCCTGAAGATCATAAAGCACGCCTGCGGAAGGACATGGGACTTCATAGACGATTTCATTGACATAGGATATGACGCTTACGAGGCGATCCAGGCGAGCGCGGGGATGGATATGAAACTTTTGAAGGAAAAAACAAAGGGGAGATTAACGCTCTGGGGAGGGGTGACGAACGAGAACCTGATACTCGGGAAACCCGGAGATATTAAAAAAGACGCGCTCTACGCGATCAAGTGGGGCGCTCCTGGCGGCGGGTTCATATACGGCGCGTCGCATTCCCTCGCGGTCGGGACAAAAAGGGAAAACCTGCTTATGATGAAAGAGTGCAGGGACAGGTTCGGCGTTTACCCTGTTGGGGATTTATAAATAAAAGTTAAAAAGGTTAAAGAGGGTAAAAAGGTTAAAGGTTAAGGCTAAACTTGAAAACAAAAAGGGGCGGAAAGAAACCGCCCCTTTTTTATTTACCCTCACCCGCCACCCTCTCCCTCATAACACCCCCATCTCAGTCTTCCCCCGTCAGAGGGGGAAGAAGATCAAGGAAAGCTATTTGTTGGTTACCTTTATAACGGAGACAAAAAGGTCATTATCGTAGGCGAACCTGAAATCAAAGCCGTTGCACCGTTTCTTGAAATCCGCGTCTTCTATGGTGAACACGTATTTTTTCCAGGACCCGCTGTCTTCAAGGGCGATACCGTCCCCGGGAGTTTTCCACGGCCCTTCTTTTGAATCGTAGTTCAAAGCTATGCTGCCCGTGCCCTCGTCGAAATATTCTATCTCTATCTCCACTTTTTTCCCCGGCTTGAAATCCGGGCCTGCCTTGCAGTACAGGAACCTTCCTCCGCCGTATTTGTTGGGCACAAGCTTCCTGCAGGATTTCCCTTCTTTTTCAGCCGGTTCTGTGAGCCCGTCCTCCCCGTCACCCTGTACCAGGCCTTTTTCACTATTCTTCTTACCCAGCTTGACCGATATCTCAGCCGCAGAGGGTTTTTTGGCGGCCTCGAAAACACTGACGCCGTTTATAGGATCTTTTTCCGAGAACAGCACGCATCCGATGGAATTCGGTTCAAGCGTAATTTTATATTCGTTCGCAGCGGGCTTTGCTATGCCTGAGCCTGTAACTTTATCAGCGGGAATGCGGATCGTTTTCTCAATTTTTTCTTCAGTTGAATTGTAATAGATGATCCTGTCCTGCTGCAGGACCGCGAACAACCCGTCCTTTTCGCCGTCAACCTCGGGATAAACGCCGAACTTAGCCCTTAAAGCCCTTATCGTCTGGAAATAGCCGGCGTTGTCAGCCCAGGTGCCGGGGAACAGGGCGACATATCCTTTGTCTTTTTTTACAAGGCAGCGGTCCAGGACCTTACCCGTATCGATCTGTTTTACCTTTATCCTGTTGTGGAACACCTTTTCTTCTTCGCTTGCCCCGCTCTCGTACAGCTCAGCCGATCTCACCATTATGCCAAGGGTGCGGTTGTCGCTTGATCCCGGCATTTTTTCCGCAGGCATCCATCCTTCAACTTCCATCATGATCTCAAGGCCGGTTTTGCCCTTAAGTTCTTTGCCGCTTATTTCCACGGGTTCCATGCCCGCGCTGATGTCCGCTGCTTCCTTTCCGTTTACGAAGAGTTTGCCCGGCACAGGGCAGTCAGCCGTAAGCCTGAACACGTAATCCTTCTGCGGGTTGACAGTGAACCTGAAACCGCATTTTGTGCCTGACCAGCGCCAGTGGGATGATTCGTTGCCGCCCTCAATGCCGTTCCAGTCCCCGGTAAGGTATGGTTCGTCCCCTGTGATGCCGACATTGAGCACAAAGTAAGAGGGGAGGTCGGCAGCGGCCATGCTCTTTATTTCCGCCGGATACTCGTCCGAGCCTATGATGTCCGCCTGGGCTTTTTTATCTCCCTCAGGGGTCTGGAAGCTCGCGCCCATGTCATAGGTCACGAATATGCCGCCTGCCTTGATCCATTCGGATATCTTGTCCCAGACCTTCTGTTCCGTGATATTTCCCTCAAGCATGACCAGGAACCTGTATTTGTCCAGGGCCCCGTCCATGATCATCCACTCGTCCAGGTAATCGTGGTCAAACCAATCCCTCATACCGGCGCTGCGCGCGTAGAACTCTCCGTAACGCTCTTCCGCGACGGCGAAATCTATACGCGGGCAGAGCACCGCGATGTCGATGAGCGGCGCGGCTTTTGTAAGGAATGCCTTGTGGCGGAAGAACGCGTCTGTTGCCTGCGGTATTGTTTTGCCGCTGTCAGATGCGAAGACATTGCCGCCGTAAAAATGCACCTCGTCAGCTCCGGCTGCCGCGGCGCCGAACATGCGCGCGACAACCCCTTTGGGGGTTACGTTCCCCGCAGGCTCGTAACTGAACGGGATATCGTAGAACCTTGCCGCTGATGCGACCTGCCTGGTCATCGTGAAATTAGCCGCGTAATCCGAGCCCTCGTTTGTTATGCGTATGCCGCCGTTATATTTCTTTGCCATTTTTATCTGGGCTGAGAAATCAGAGCCCAGGCAGTTGGCGTCCGATCCGCCGGTGCATATGACCGGAGGAACGTCCGCAAAATATTTGCGCGTTGTTGAGACCCAGAACTCAGTGAAGTCTGTCATCGATTTCCTGTACCATTCCATCTGGTCCAGCCAGTGCCTTGAAGATAAGGCGCTTTTCCGCAGGACCGGGCTTATGGCCGCAAAATCCGCGAAGGATGCCTTCCAGGCAGCGTTCAGTTTTTCGGCCGTCAGATATTTTGCTTTCAGGAATTCCTTGAAATCCTTTTTCGCGTTCTCGTCCCCGCACCAGAACCCGGTGTGGACATGGTATTTGGTGTTCCAGTTGCCGCCTGCCGGATATATGGATTCCCCGTAATCGCCTGTCACGCCCAGCAGAACCCTTTTAATGACTTTCTTGTCCGCGTAACGCTGCGCGAAAATGCCGATAAACCTGTCGATCTCCGCCTTTAAGTAAGGGCTCCACAAAGACTGGTCAGCGGTTGCCTGGTTATGCTCAAGGCACACATAAGGGTAATGCTTTTCCGATTTCCTGAACCAGTCGGGAAATGAATACCAGGACCCCACTATTATGAACGGCATCCAGCCCTCGCCGAATTCCTTCAGTATCTTCACGTTGCGGTCATCATTCTTCCAGTTGAAAACTCCCGGCTGCGGCTCCACAACGTCCCACAGCACGTGGATGTACATCTCGGCCGCGGTCATTCCCAGGTCCCGGCAGAGTTTTGCCGCGCGCCTCGCTGATTTGTCGCTCTTTGAAAAATCAAACCCGAAAGTCACTTCCATCGGTGTCCTGTTGCTCAGGAGAAGGCTGTCTGTTCCTGTCTGTTCCTGCGTATAAGCGTATCTTCCCCATTTCTTCAGGTCATAGGTGCGGCTGGTTACCCAGGAGGGCGGGGGGTTCTTGTCAAGGCTCAGAGCGAAAATATGTATGCTGGCGTTCTGCGGCAGGGTCAGTGTAACAAGCTCTTTCAAAGGATCAGCAATTACGCCCTGCGCGTAAAGGCAGCATGGGAACTCAGTCCTTTCTCCTTTCCTTATCATAGCAGGGAAGGCCGCGGCGTTTGTTTCGCCGAATTTCGGTTCTCCCATCCAGTCAGAGACGCCAAAAAGCTCTTTCGAGGATGAGCCGTCCGAATACGTTAGTATGAGGTCTTCAAGATAATCAACGCTTGAAGAGGCGCAAAGCGCGTAGATTACCGCGTATTTCCCCTTCGGCACATCGATCACCTGTGCCTGCGAAGAGATATTGTCGGGTGCACCTTTCTTAAGCGCAGGCACAGAAAAGGGGATGCCGTTCGCTGTAAGTGTTTTTACGGGAAAAGAATCCCCGCAATAGCCGGAATTGGCGAAATCAAGGTCCGGGGTCTCTCCCGCGGAACTTACGCCGCAGTTATTAAAATATTTGGAAAGATCAACGGGGGTGATGCTGGATGCGGCGAAAGCCGAGAGGCAGAAAGCGAAAAGAAAAACAGCGCAAAAAAATATGTGCTTCATAAAATCTCCTTTGAAATCTCCCCTTACCCCTCCTTTTAAAGGAGGGGAGTGTATAAAATCCCCCTTTTTAAAGGGGGAGACAGGGGGATTATTAAATAATCTCCCCTTGCCCCTCTTTATGAAAGAGGGGAATAGCCGGGCTAAAGCCCCGCGTTACGAAAGGATTATTTGAAGAACTTCTTTTTTAAGGTTCAATGCTTTAGGGAAATGGATGAGAAGGACCTTGCCGCGCCTGATCAGCTCGCAGGGGACGGGTTTGTTGTTAACCAAGGCTAAAAGCGCGGTAAACCGCGCCGCTACATTACCCAGAGATAGGGTCTGCAGGGAAAGGGAGCCGTAAGCGACCTCAACGCGGGCGGTCATTTTTTTACCGGCGCGTTTCTGCGAGAACAGGCCCCAGCCGGAATCAACGGAAAAGAAACAGGAGAAATTATCCGCGTTAACGCGGGGCGAGAAACTCATCATCAGGATGGGCGCCGAATAGTGGAATCCGGACAGCGCGAGCAGCGCAGCCCATGAAGCCATTGAACGGGCATAGTGGTTGCCGCACTCCATCTCGTTCCAGGGATTCCTTTTCTCTCCGTCATACCTGTCCCGCAGGCCTTTGATGACCGCAAGTCCTTCCTTCACAAGCCCTTCGTATATCAGGTGGGTGCCGACCTGGTACTCGATGCCCCCGCCCCATATCTCGTCGCAGTAGGGGAAGGGGATCTTGGGCCTTTTGCCTTTAGGCCAGGTGCAGATGAGCAGGCCGCTTTCGGTGTTCAGGCCGTAAACCCGCATGAAATTCACGTGGTTTTTCAGGCTTTTCTTCCAGTTGTATTTAAAGATCGAAGACATTGCCTTCTTCACCTTTTTCTCTTCAAAAAGGTAACCCATGTCGTTTATGTGCGCGAACCACTGCCCGATCATCTGGTCGGAAAGGCAGCCTGTCTTGAACTGGTATTTCAAATCCGGGTTTTCAGGCGCTTTTTGAAAATAATATTCGCCGTTGAAAAGATTCTTATCCATCCACCTGCTCCCGCTTTCAAAGAGAGCGCGGTATTCGTCCGCCTTTTCGTCCTCGCCCAGATACCTGGCTATCTCCTCCGCGCTTCGCAGGGCTCCCATGTAAAAACTTCCCATCATCGTGTTGGGGCCGTGGAATTCTATGTCATACGTGTTGTGCTGGATGCCTTCCATAACCCCGTCCTTGTCAAGGTCCCACCAGTCCTCGTTTGTTTTATTCCAGGCGTATTCAAGGGCTTTTTTTGCAGCCGGCCACAGTGATTTGAGCCACTTATCATCCCCGCTGAGCTGCCAGTCACGGTACAGCTTCATCAGCCCGCCCATCTGCCCGTCTCCCGCGGCGTGGAAATCTCCCTTTCCGCTTCCGAGCGGAAGCTGTATGCGGAACTGCATCTTTCCGTTCTCGAACTGGTTGTATCTGTAGTCGGCAGAGCGCATGCTTCTTTCAAGGCCGGGGAACAGGAACGCGAGTGTCTGCGCGTAGTTCCACACATGGGTGCATGAGCCCTCGCAGCACCCGCAGTTGGTGCCGCACCCTTCAAACCCGTAGAAGGTGCCGTCCTCAAGCCGCAGGCAGGTCGGGGATTTCAGTATGGATGCCTGGCTTGACACCGCGTCCAGCACGTAGTCCGGCAGGCTTGACCTGAACAGGGTGTCATGGAACAGCTTCGTCTCTTCATAAAGGCGCTTTTCGTTCTCAGCCACGTATTCCGCTGTGTCAAATGCATCCTTGAAAAGCGACGCGTAGTAATTCTTCCATACAGGTTTATTTGGAGAGCCGTCCCAGTATTTCTCAAAGTTGGGGAAATGCCAGGTGATGTAGATTGGAAGATTGACAGATTGAGAAGGTTCAAGATTAACTGATAAAACAATAGCCCCGGTGTCAGTCTGGTTGTCTGCCGAGGGTTCATATGTCCGGTCTTTTACGGCCCCGTGTTCCACGAATTCATCCCAGAAGATCCTGGGGCTGTCAAACCAGCCTTCCCGCGTCCAGCAGGTCTGGAAGGAGACGTTTTTCCAGGGGGTTGTAAGAGCCATTGAGCCGAAATGCGGGTCGTTTTCCTTGTATTTCTTCGTGGTCATGAAAAGGCCTTTTAATGAATTTGATGACCCTGAAGGGTCTACTCCTAACTCCATAAAGGTATTCACGTTCTGGCCGTAAGAAGGGAACCCGGCAGCGTTAAAAAGGCTGGCAGCGAGCGCAGCGTTCACCTTCTTCCTTCCTTTATTTACAAGCGTGAAGCGGAATATGGCGCAGGGAATGCTGGAATCCTTCGCGTTCAGGGGTATGAAAGGGTTATACGCTTCCATAGAAACCTTTAAAGGTATTTCGCTGTCCCGGAAATCAATGTTCGCGAAAGGGTATTCGCCGCGGAAAACGCAGGAATCCATGTGCGGCAGGCCTGCGCCGTTCTCTCTTATGTAGCCGCTTGGGCCCTGGTACGGCGGGGCAGGAGGCGCTTGGAGTAGTTTAGCTATTGGCTCATGGCTCATGGCTCGACACCTTAAGATAAAAAAAGAAAACGGTAAAATACAACCCTTATTGGGCTTGTTGAATATTTCCCAGTCCTTAAGCTCGCCGTGCCCGCCAAGGGAAACGCTTCCCGTGCCTATGCCGCCCAGGGGGAAGGCGATCTCATTCAGGCGTCGGCCCGTGAATGTGAATCTATTCATTGTGCCTCCATTTCGTGCTTCGTAACATCGTAACATCGTGCATCGTTAAATCCCCCTCTTTCCCCCTTTTTAAAGGGGGATGGCAGGGGGATTTCTTAATCAGGGCTGAAGCCCTGAGTTACGCGACCTTAAGCAAAACAATTTCCCACGGATGCAACTCTTTGATCTCAAACACAGAATACGGCTTATCAATGCGCATGCGTTTGATTTTTTCAGCGGACATATCAGTGTGGATCAGTGTCAAATTGTTTGCGTCTTCCAGTATGTTTACCCTTACTTTTTCCGCAATGTCCAGGGAACAGTTTAGCAGGAGCAGGGCGGGCCTGCCTTTTTTATCCCTGCGGCACCAAACTGCGATCTTGTGGAATGAAGACACGTACGCCGGAAGGGTGTCCTTCGAAAGCCACCTTAAAAGAGTTTTTATCTGCGAGCTCTTTGAAAGGCTGTGCAGGGAGGTCCACGGATAATATCCCTGGACAGCGAAGCGTCCGCCGAGAGGGTTCTCGAACGCGCCGCATAAAGGGCCGGAGTTTTTGTCAGCGTAATCAAAGGCTTCTGAAAGGACCCTGCTTTCTTTTTTAAGCGGTTTCAGGATATACGCGTCAGCCTTCCAGAAAGACTGTCGGCAATCCCTTTCCCATCCTTCGAACTTCCCGTTTATTTTGTCCCCGGTCAGCATTTCCCGGGTATCCTTATCTTTCGTTCTTTCTATGCCAAACCCGGTGTATTCCGCCATCCCGAGCTCATTGAGCCTTTTCAGGGCAGGGGCGTCAGCAAGCACGCCGCCCGAAAGCATTTCCTTTATTTCGTTTTTTGAGAACGAGGCAAAACAGTCTTCGGTAATGACCTTCACCGAGGAAGAGCCCTTCGCGTACGCAACCGGTATCCCGATCTGCGAGAGCTCAAGCACGCATCGCGGCCCGACCGCCGGCCCGGTATGCGGCCAGCCGCTGTTATCGATGCCGAACGTGGCGTAACAGTCCCTGTCTGCGGCAAACCCGGCCCCTTCGCATTTGCTCCTGCCGAAAGCCTTTACTTCTTCTTCAAAGAACCTGCGGTATTTCTTCGTCCCTTCAAAATAGGGAATGTATTCATCCATGGAATCCTTGATGGTCCCGATTATGTTCAGGGCTACACCCGTGCATCCCTCGCCGATATACGCGGCTGATTCCAGGCAGACCGTTTTCGCGCTTTTCTTAAGTTTCTGGTAGGGGAAGTTCTCGAGTTCGGACACTATATCGTAAACCTCAGCGGGCAGGGACTCGGCCTGCCTTCCGATGGAGTGTGCTTTTTCAAGCAGTTCGCAGGGGTTGTCATCAGTGTAAAACCCGCCTCCGGGCCGCCATTTTATCTCGACGCTGTTTTTTCCCGAAAGCGTCTCGGCCCACCCGCGGAATTCCCTTCCGGAATAGTATATGTCGGCTGTCATAAGCCCCAGTTTTATGGAGGGGTCCACGCTGTCAACCGCTTTCCTGATCAAAGCGAGGATCCCGTCTATCGCCCTGCGGTTATGCTCAAGCCATTTCTTCCGCAGGCCCAATTTTTCTTCCATTGAACCCGAGTTGAATGCCTTGTCCAGTTTTTCCCTTGTCCACGCGGTCCCTGTTTCTTTCGAGAACAGTTCCAGGCATTTTTCGCAGAAACAGGCGAACCTGACAGGCGCGTGCCCTTCCATCCTGAGGTCATCGTCCACCCAGATGAAATCCGGCTTTGTCTTCGCGTACATAATGTAGGTTTGGGCAACGTATTCCCTGAAGTTCTCGTCCGCGGGGCAGAAGCTTCCTTTCGCTACGGTTCCGTTGATGTCGGTCATTCTCTGCCAGGGCTCATCCAGGGAGTTTTCAAGGTTCTCATCCAGGTGGCCGAGTGTAGCGAGGTAGTTGACCCCGGTTGAGAAACCGAGCTTCCTGAAACGCGGCATGACTTTTTTCAGCACCCTTGCGCGTTCTGCGGCGGTTTTTGCGGGGACAGGAGGGTGGGTGAAGCCGGTGAAGAACGCCAGCTCGTCAACGGTGCCGCGGTATTTCCTGAGCAGTTTTAAAAGTTCGGCGCAGTTACCCTCATCCATCCATAAGGGCACGCCTACCCGCAAAGCAACCTTTGATTTTTTCATTATACCTCCTGTCTGCTGATGCAAGCGGATTAGACAATACGGATGCAGACGGATAAAAAATTACAGATTACAGATTATAGATCGGAAGAGTTAAATTTGAAATTTGCAATTTGCAATTTGAAATTTCTTTTACTGGCCACTGGACACTGGCCACTGGTCACTTTATTCAAGGACGACCATCTGGTGGCCCCTGACCTCAGGCACGCTTACGACAGCGCAGTTCCCGGCCATTTCGAACGGTATGTCAATTTCCTGAGGGGCAAGATAGACGCGGGACGGTTTTTTTGCCGTGCGGATGTGCAGGAGCACGTCACGGACAGGATAAATGGTCTCGATATATTCCATGATGCCGTGCCTGCGCTGCGGCTGGAAATTGACAAGGTGGACCACAAGCCTGCCTTTCTGCTTGAGCACGTCTATTTCCATTGACGCGGGCGCGTTTGCCCGGATAAGCGGCTCTTTGAGCAGCATGTTCAGGGCGTTGGCGAAGATCGTTTTATACGCATGGTATCCGTGCAGGTGGTAACCCTTGAAAATAGAGCCGTAGATATAGATGACCCTGCCTTTTTGAACAGCGACCGGATAGGGAAGGGTTTTGTCAGGCGGGGACTGAAAATGCGAGCAGAAATGGCGATAATCCCGGTTGAAATAGCTGGAGCAGACGTTACCCATGCTTTTCGCGCCACCTGCGGTCTTTTTCACGAGGCTTGATTCCTCGTACATCGCCCAGGGTGTCTGCACAAGCCCTTTGCCCAGGGCGGTGTCCAGCTTCATGAAGCTGGGTATGAATTCGCAGGGTTTCACGTATTTTGCGCCGATACCGGGGCAGGCGAATTTACCGGTGTTCTTATCAAGGGTTGCTTCGTGTGAAAGGATCACAGACCCGCCTTTTAAAAGGAACGCGCTAAGTTTTTTGCGCAGGGCAGGGCCGCATGCACCCTTGTCAGGCAGGACCAGTACCTTGTATTGATCGAAGTTCCCTTCGGTTGATTCCACGTTCCACTGGTGTTTCAGTTCCTGCAGCATAGCCCCGGCCCCGAACCGCGAGTCATTAAAAAGCATGCCTTCCCACGGAGAGCCGATCTCGACTGAAGCATCAGGTTTGTCCGGAAGCATGAGCACCGCGATTTCCGCTATTGCTTTTGCTCCAACGCACCACGGCTCTCTTTCCTCAAGTTTTTTATATGTCGCGCCTACTATCTCATAGACACCTTTGTTGAGTTTACCGCGCGGGTGCAGCTGGTCCCCGATCCCCATCCCAGCGCCTGCTCCCAGTATCGCGCCCATTTCGTATTCAAGCTGGTCTTCTGTTTTCAGGCCTCCGAAATCACCCCAGGACTTGTGGAACCTGGCGGTCTGGCCTACGTACCTGCGGTTAAGGGTCCTGCACATCCTTGCCATGAACGGGAAGAACAGGTATCCCCAGCCCGGAACAGTGGGTAGGGATTCTATTTCAAGGTGGGTGAGCACGTCCAGCTCGTTGCGGACATTCGGGGTGACACGGGAGTTGAAAAAGAGCATGGCGTTCGGTTTTATCCTGCGCACCGCTTTTGCAAGCTCCCTGGTGTATTCGCGGATGATGCGGTATTCCATGTCCCAGTGCTTCGCGTCGTCATTGCGGTCAAAGCCCTCTTTATCCATCCTTTCAAGGCACCGCTGGCAGAAACACCCGGGATACGGCGCGGGATAGCACATGTCGAACCATATGCCTTCGGGATCGTATCTCTTCATTATCTCGACTGCCTGGTCTTCGACGTACTTGTAATATTCGGGGTTGTTCATGCACATGTTGTACCATGCAGCTTCCATCGGGGAGGGGCACCACGGCCTGCCGTCTTTTGTCCTGTTAACCCAGCCAAGGTTCTGCCTGCCCATGTGCACGTCAACCTTGACGCTTACGTAAACAGGGGTGGCGATGTTGTATTTGCGGCACGCCTTTATCTGTTTTCCCAGCAGGTCGAATTTTAATCCGGGGTGCATTGTGCCGGTCTTTGTGGGGTAATAGCTCATACCGTGGTGGCATTTGCCGAAAAGGGTGATAAGGTTCACCCGCGCTTTGTTAAGCGTGCTGCCGAACTCGTCCGGGTCGAACTCTGTCCCCACGTCCTTTATAAGCTCGGATGTGTGGAAATCAAGGTGCACCCATCGCAGGCGTTGCTCGCAGATCTGCGCCGGCGTTATTACTTTTCTTGCCATGAATCCTCCTAATCCCCCTCAAATCCCCCTTTAATAAAGGGGGAAGAAGGGGGATTATCTTTTAAGGAATAATTCCACGACCGGCACCGTGACGCTGGGCTTGTCCGCAGGCAGCTGCAGCACTACCGATCTTTCCTGCCTTTTGCCTATCTTCTTCCTTGCCATCTGGTCCGCCACCCAGGGCTCAAGCCCCAGCCCGATCTCGCTGGCGTCATTTAACAGCTGGGCGTATTCAACCCTGTCAGCAAAAGCGTTGCCGTCAAGATAAAGGTGCCTGTAAGGCCACGCGAGTATGTGCACGTAAAGCCTTCTTGCCGCGGGGTTGTAAGTAAGCTTACAGTTCTCAGGCACATTGAACTCAGCCGGAGCCTGGGTGCAGCCGTAGATAGACCTGCCGTGCCTTCTCATCCATTCGCCTATACCCTCAAGCCTGGCAATAGCGCGGTAATCGAATTCTCCCCTTGCCGTAGGGCCCACGTTCAATAAAAGATTGCCGCCCTTGCTGACGCAGTCGATAAGGGTGCGGATAAGCTCGTCAACGCTCCTCCATGAGGACTCGTCCCTGTGGTATCCCCATGAGCCGGAGAATGTCTGGCAGGCTTCCCACACCACTTTCTGGCCGTTGACAGTTACCCATTCCCTGGGCTGGAACTGTTCAGGCGTCTTGATGTCCCATCCTTTTTCAAGGTCAAGCCTGTCGTCCAGCATTACGCCGGGCATCAGTTCCCTTACCATCTTGTAAAGTTTTTCGCTCTGCCATTCGTTGCGCCCTTTGCCTGACCCGTCAGGCTTGGGATAGGAAAAGTCAAACCACATTATGTCTATCTTGCCGAATTTTGTCAGCAGTTCCCTTACCTGGTTGTGCAGGTATTCCGCGTATTTTGCCTGGTTGCGCGTCTTGTTCATTTTATCCCTGTCAGCGTTGCGGTACGGCCCGACATGGGGATCTATCGTGTACTGCGGGTGATGCCAGTCGATCAATGAATGGTACAGGCCAACGCGCAGGCCGTTATTGCGGTACGCGTCCACCATAGGTTTTAAAAGGTCCTTGCCGCATGGAGTGCTGGGCGCTTTGTAATCGGTGTATTCCGAATCCCACAGGCAGAAACCTTCATGGTGCTTTGTCGTGATGACGAAATATTTCATGCCCGCGTTCGCTGCTGTCTTCGCCCACATCTCGGGGTCATAAAGGTCAGGGTTGAAATGTTTGAAATACCTGCGCTCGTATTCAGGGACGGGTATCTGCTCGTTGTGCTGCAGCCACTCGTGCCTGGCGCCCATCGCGTACAGCCCCCAGTGAATGAACATCCCGAACCTTGCTTCCGTGAACCACTTTGAATCTCCCGCCGTTCTCCGAACCTGCTCCGCCATTGCTCCTCCTTTTTTAAAACAGTCATGGGTCATGCGTCATGAGTCATGTGTAAAAAGCGTGTCAGCGTGTCAACGTAAAAACAAGGATTTTATTGTAACTCAAACCTTCAGGTTTGATATCAGGACTCCCTCCTTAAAGCCTGGCGGGTCTTCGAAAAGTCCTGAGTTACACATCGTTCTCACTAAACTCAGTGCCTTCGGCGGCAAAATGAGTTCTCGTAAGTTCCCTGTGAAAAGAGTCTTAAGGTAGTCTCCCGCCACTTCGGCGGGTCGCCGATGGGGCGACTGTGCCTCTGTGCCGTAGCGCCATCCACTCAGTTCTGGTGCGTAGGTCCCTGTGTTGAGCTGCGTAGCAGTTACAGGGAACTCTGTGGTAATTCTTTTCGTGCTTTCGTCCGCAGCGCCATCTGCTCAGCTCTGGCGCGCAGGCCCCTGCGTTGAGCTGCGCAGCAGCTGCAGGGGGATACTTTCGTGTCCCAAAGGGATCCCCTTGGGACTTTCGTGGAAATTTTAGTACTTGATTACTGCCACTCCGTAAGGCGGAAGCGAAAGCGAATTTTTCACTTTCTTTCCCGTTAAAAGGTCCACCCCGTTCTTGTCGGGCGTTGCTTTCCCGCCTTTGCCCGCGATGTCAACCACTATCATTCCTTCAGGCTTACCTGTTACGCTGACCCGCCTTACTGCCACAATACCGCAGCCGGATACGGCTTTGGCCTGCGCGTATTTCGCGATCTCACTTACAAGCCATCCCGCAAGGAATCTGCGATCAAAATGGGTGCCAAGCGCCACGATCTTTCCCCTGCCTATTTTTCTTTCCACCGCTGCAGCCATTCCCTTAGCAGGGCCGTCAGCGTAGGCCGCTATCGCTTTTGTTCCTTTTTCCGGTATGAACGCGTCGCACCACAGGCTGCAGCCAACGCTTTTATGGCCGGTCAGATCGACTTTTCCCTTTCCGGATGCCTGGAACCTGTGCCTGACATGGGCGCCAATGAGTTTTTCAAGAGGGCCGTAAGCGCTTTCCTGGAACGCGGTTGCCTGTTCGTTCCTAAACGAGGACATCGGCCCGACTATCCAGATACCGCCGTTCTTCATGAAATCTTCCATCTTCCTGGCGGTCTTCCTGGGTATCACAGCCATGAAAGGGGAGATGACAGCGCTGTAACCGGCAACATCCGCGTTAGGGTAGATCACGTCCCTGGGGATCCCCGCCTCAAGCAGGGGCCGGTAATAAAGTTCCTGCCACGAAGAGACGTAGTTGAAATTCCAGGCAAGGTGGCCCTGGTTGAAGATCCACATTGACGGGTAGCTGAAATGGACCGCGACACGCGGTTTTTCGGGCTTTGTTGAATTAAGGAAATCCTTTGTTTTCGCGAGCTCTCCGCTTACCTGCCTTATCTGGGGTTCGGCAAGCGTTGGTTCGCCCCACGCGTAGACAAGCGAGCCGTGCTCCATTTCCTGGCCGCTCCAGTGCGCCCTCCACAGCCAGAACGAAACAGCTTCGCCGCCTTCAGCGAACGCGAGCCAGCATTTCGCGCGCAGAGCACCGGGGGTGTGATAATACGGAGCCGCGGGGATCAAACCTCCCGCGCTTGTGGCGGAAGTTTCCATTATCCAGTATGGTTTCTCCTTAAGCGGGCGCATCCAGTCCAGTTCGGGGCACCACTTCCACATTTCCTCAGGCGAATAATAAAGGTCGTTTGATGCGAAGTCCAGGTTTGAGAAAAGGTCCTCGTAATCCAGCTCATGGAAAGGCGGCATACCGTTTGTGGTTATGGGAACCGCTGTGAACCGCCTGAGTATCCTGGTTTGTTCCCTGGCGTAATCAGAATAGCTGTGGCTCATGAAATATTTAAAGTAATAGATAAGGGAAGGGTGGTGGTTTGCGGGAGCGGGCTTGGGCAGGGGGATCTCGTCGAAAGAACCGAACCTGATGCTCCACAAGCCTGTTCCCCACGACTCGTTGAGCCTGTCTATTGTCCCGTAGATCCTTTTAAGGAACTGGCGGAACGTCCTTTCGCACACCTCGCAGTAGCAGGAATTTATATGGCATAAGAACTCATTGTCCAGCTGCCACGCCACGATCTGGGGGTATTTGCAGAACTCCCTTGCGAGCCGCGTGTTGATCTTGTTCGAGAATTCCCTGTAAACCAGGGAGTTGGGGCAGTAGTGGTGCCTGGCGCCGTGCACGAACTTCTGGCCTGTGGGCATCGCGGCAAGGGACTGCGGGTATTTTTTTGTGAGCCACGCCGGAGGGGTTGCGGTGGGCGTGCACATAACGACAGCGATCCCGGCTTCACCCAGGGCTTTCACGGCCCTGTGCAGCCATTCGAAACTGTACTTTCCCTCTTCGGGCTCCATGAACGCCCAGGCGAATTCGGCGACGCGCACCATGTTCACGCCAAGGTCCTTCATCCTTTTTATGTCTTTATCAAGCTCTTTCTGTTCCCATGCCTCGGGGTAATAAGCGGCCCCGAAATACGGCGGGCTGAATTTTATCATAAAACCTCCTAAAAGATTTCCACGAAATCACGAAAGTGTCACGAAAGCACGAAAAAGAATTATTTTGCCACTGAGTTCACTGAATAGTTTAATTTAAAAATATTTTCTATTAACCCCCGACAACAGAGTTAACACGGAATAATGGAAGATAAAGACTGATTGTTGCGCAACTTAGCAAGAAGAGGAAACTAAAAATTATTATGCTAAGAAAATAGGGTTTTGCCGTTAATTTCCTAAACCTGATCATATCAAATATGGTTCTTCTCCAAATGTTGTCGTATAATAGAATAAATAGCATTAATGCTCTTTAAATAACGAGGGCACCTGTTGACTTCTTCTCTGCTATAGGGTATAATATTCTTTGGCAAGAAAAACCCGGAAGTAAAAAGGAGGTCCACAGATGCCAGATAATATTATATCACAATGCCTTCAATTGTCAAGCGTAAAAGTCGTTTCCTGCTGTGTCCATGAAGATGAAGTTGACATAATCCTTGCAAGGGACCCTTCCAAAGGTTTCTATTGCTCTTCCTGCGGAA
>Ga0210051_1000384_pt1 | contig 40009 bp, 40 predicted proteins | sample CryGey092014_all_FD_185464 | JGI IMG/M metagenome (GOLD analysis project Ga0210051, IMG submission 185464) | Groundwater microbial communities from aquifer - Crystal Geyser CG23_combo_of_CG06-09_8/20/14_all (SPAdes) (version 2) | ecosystem: Environmental > Aquatic > Deep subsurface > Groundwater...
TGAGTGCGCGCGCCAAATTCGTTGCGCACTCAATTTATAATCAAAATGATAGAAAAATATATCGGTAGAGGACCTCAATTCCTCACAACACAAATGTGTTGTGTATCCTTGAGGTGGATGTAATGAAAATAGCAGTAAGTTCAACAGGTCAAGACTTAAACAGCCAGATTAGTCCGGTATTTGGAAGATGCGCTTTTTTTGTTATTGCAGATGTTGAAAATAATAAAATAAAGAATAGCAAAGCAGTAGAGAACAAGGCAATTATGCAGGCAGGCGGTGCAGGAATAATGGCTGCACAGACTATTGGAAATGAAAATGTTAATGCAGTTATCTCAAGTGCAGTCGGCCCAAGGGCATTTGATGTGCTTAATCAGTTAAGCATTGATGTTTACAAAGCACAGGGTGCTACTGTAAAAGAAGCTATTGATTTATTTATCCAGGGTAAACTACAAAAAATAAATGCCCAAGGAGTGATGGGCATTGGCAGGGGGCCTGGCTTAGGAAGAAGAAGGTTTAATCAATGAATGAAAAAATTAAACCATTAAAAAAGAAACAGATAATAGCTCTTGTCTTGGTTATGGTATTAATCTTAAATCTTGTTTTATTTGCTTTCTTAAGATACAGCCTAATAATTTTTTGGTTAATTATAGGGACTGTTTTTTTAGTTAATTTTTTATTTTTTAAGAAAAAAATGAACCAACACAAGTTTATTAAATAGTAAAAAGAATGGGATTTTTAACCAATGAATAAAAAAATTGAATTATTAAGGAAAGGAGAAAAAATTGCGTTATTATCCAGCTTAATCTCCTTTATACTTGCAATATTAAAAGGGATTGTGGGTCTGCTGTCAAACAGTGTTGTTTTAATAGCAGATGCACTTGAGTCTGCAACAGATATTGCGTCAGGGCTTGCCTCTTTCTTTGGCCTGAGGATTGCGCAGAAAAAGCCAGATAAAAAATTCCCTTATGGCTATTACAAAGCAGAAAACATTGCCTCTCTTTTTATTGGCATATTAATAATATATGCAGCAATAAATCTTTTAATAGTAAGTTACCACAGGCTTTTTTCAATTTCTGAAATTGGTTATGGTTATATTCCTTTGATTGTTGTTGCAGTCTCAGCCATAACCTCTTTACTGACATCAATTTATCTGAAGAAAAAAGGAAATCAGCTGAATATCCAAAGCTTGATAGCAAACAGCAAAGACCGCCTAAAGGATTTTTTTGTATCAATAGTTATTTTCATAGTAATTGCCTTAAAAAATATCCCTTATATTGAGGGGATTGTATCTATTTTAATATCCCTTGTTGTATTAAGAATGGGAATCTTAACAGCAAGAGATGCAATATTTTCATTAATGGATGTCAGTCCAAGCAAAGAGCTTGAGAAAAAAGTAAAAAAAATAATAAGCTCAATATCTGGTGTTGAGGATGTTAAGCATATAATGCTAAGAAGCTCTGGCCCATTCATATTTGGCGAGAGCCATGTTAAAATAAGAAAGCATGTTAATGTCAACAGGGCGCATGAGATAGCGGACAAAATAGAAGAAAAAATCAAAAAAAATGTAAAGCAGATAGAATCATTTACAATCCATATAGAGCCGTTTAAAAGCCCTAAACAAAAAATAGTTATTCCAATAAAACAAAACAATGGGTTAGATTCTGCTGTTATTGATCATTTCGGCAGGGCAGATAATTTTATTTTTGTTAATATTGACAGCAAAAAAATTAAGTCATTTTATGTCAAGAAAAACCCATTTAAAGAAAAAAAAGTAAGGGCTGGATTATCAGCAGTTAAATTTGTTATAAAAGAGAAAATTAATTTGTTAATAACCCAGCAGATGGGGGATATATCATTCCACACATTAAGGGATAATCTTGTTGATATCTATAAAACAAAGGGAAAAACAGTAAAAAATGTTTTGGAAAACCTAATAAAAAATAACTTGGAAAAGCTTGAAAAACCAACAAGGAGGAAAGAATGAAAATTGCAATACCAATATTTGAAAATAAGGGTAAGGAATCAGAGATAGCAGAGCACTTTGGACATGTGCAGTTTCTTGCTGTTTATGACTCAGAAAAAGAGGAGCTGGAAATGATTGATGTTAAGAACGTGCAGGGATGTGCTCCTGTTGCATCATTAGAAGGCCACAATATTAATGCAATATACTGCTTTGGAATGGGAATGAGGGCAATGGAGATGTGCAAACAATTTAAAATAAGCTTAAAGACAGGCCAGTTCAAAACAGTAAATGAAGTAATAAACAATCTTGATAAGTTAGAGGATTTAGAGGAAAGCTGCGGGCATTGAATAAAAAGTATTGTAAATATTCTTTGAGAATTTACTCGTTAGCCTAAATTACATGAGCCATTTTATATTCTTCTGATAAAGTTGCCATAAGTTCCTTAACTGAGGTAATCTTCTCCACACGATAGGCATTGGCTCCTGCAAAAACAAATCCATCATTAAGGTTTCCCTGCTGGGCATTGGTTAGTGCAAGGGCAATACAATAAGGCGACTTTTTAAAATCACAGGTTATCAGACATTTCCAGGGGCATTTAAAGGGTTTTCTAGTTCCAGATGATACCTGTTCAAGAAACTTATTTTTTATTGCCCTTCCTGGCAGTCCTACCGGGCTGTCAATTATGGTTATGTCCTCTTTTTTGCACTTTATATAAGCCTCTTTGAATTCTTTTGAGGCATCACATTCATTAGTTGCCACAAATCTGGTTGCCATCTGCACCCCTTGAGCTCCAAGCTGCAGATATTTGTAAATATCTGCACCTGTATAAATGCCTCCTGCAGCAATCACCGGAATATTTTTATAAAATTGTTTTTCAAAGGGTTTTATTACAGAGATTACTTCAGGTAATATCTTTTCCAGAGTAAAATCAGGATTATTAATTTGCTCTTTTTTAAAACCAAGATGCCCTCCAGCCAATGGTCCCTCAACAACCACAGCATCAGGCACATGATTATAGTTTTTTTGCCAATATTGAAAGATAATTTTCGCAGCCCGAGAAGATGAGACTATAGGAACAATTTTAGTTTTAATTTCTTTCAATTTATTAGGCAGTAATATTTCAAGGTTTCTTAAGGGCAAACCTGCACCAAGTAATACTAAATCTGCGTCTTCTTCTACTGCCACCTTTACCATATCATAAAAATCAGAAAGTGCAACCATTATATTTACACCTATAATGCCTTTGGTCATCTTCTTTGCTTTCCTTATCTCCTTCCGCAAAGCTCTTTTGTTTGTTTCTGCGAAATTTGTAGCAAAATCAGGCTCAAGCATGCCAATCCCTGCAGTCGCAATAACTCCAATACCCCCTTCATTTGCCACAGCTGAAGCTAAACCTGATAAGGAAATACCTACACCCATTCCCCCCTGAATAATGGGAATGCTAACCTCTAAGTCACTTATTCTTAATTTAGGCATCTTTTTTAAGTTCATATGTTGGCTCCTTCTTGGATGTTATAGAATCACAAGCAAGTCTTGTTTAATTTTTACTATTATATAAATTATATCTATTTTATATATCAACTTTAAATTAAATTTTGATTATTCTAATATCTTTGATTAACCTATGAAATTATAAAAACAATTATATAAATCTTATTTAAAATTATAGTATATTAAGCTTGGCATAGGAATGCTGATTGCCTTGTGGTTGGGCATAGTTTAATTTCTTATTTTTAATTTTAGTTTGTTAGAAAGGTTTATATATAAGTTAGTCTTGACTAACATTATAAGGTTAAGCTAAAAAAGACCTAAAATGAATGAATATAATAATCCTAAAAAAGAGTATATAAGCCTTGCAGACCTGCCGAACAATGAAGAAGGTTTAATCAGCATGATAAATGGAGGGTGGGGCATTAGAAATAGATTAAATTCAATGGGAATTAATATTGGAGACAAAGTTGAGAGGGTATATCATGCCCCTTTTAGGGGCCCTGTTAAAGCAAGAATAAACAACCAAATGAATGTTGCATTTGGCAGAGGAATGGCAATGAAGATAATAGTAGAGTACATTAAAAATGAAACTAAGTAAAAGCTTTGAAGATTATCTTGAAACAATTTACCTTATAAAAGAATTTAAAGGAGTTGTCAAAGTAAAAGATGTTGCAAAAACTCTTGATGTACGCATGCCGAGTGTTACAGGGGCAATAAAAAAATTAGCAAGCCTTGATTTGGTTATATATGAGAGATATGGATTAATCAAGCTGACTAAAAAAGGAGAAAATCTTGCAAAAGAAGTTTATAAAAAGCATGATGCACTTTTTGTGTTTTTAACAAAGTTTTTAGGAGTAACTAAAAAAGTTGCTCTGGAAGAAGCATGTGCAATTGAGCATAATATTAGTGACTTAACACTAAAAAAATTAAAAAAATTTATTGAAAAATAAGGAGGTAAATAAAATGCCAGCATATGATGGAACAGGGCCTCGAGGAATGGGCCCAATGACAGGACGAGGAATGGGATATTGTGCAGAATATGCCTCAAACCCAAACTACTTTGGAGCAGGTCGTAGAATAGGAAGAGGATTCAGCAGAGGCAGAGGATTTGGCCAGGATAGTGTATATAATCCAAGAGGACTATTAAGGCCAAGATTCATGAGCACAGAAATATCAGGAGGATATGCTGAAAATCCATATCATCCTCCAACTAAGGAAGAAGAACTTGCTGCCCTAAACAACGACAGAAAAAAAATAAACTCCCAGTTAAGTGGTATAGAAAAAAGAATAAAAGAACTTAGCAAGTAATTTATTTATTTTTTCTCTTTTATTTTTATTGTAAAGATTTAAATATTTCTTGTAATTTAAAGTAAATATGAGGCTAGGAATAACAGGCGGTAAAGGAGGAACAGGAAAGAGCACAGTAGCAACAGCACTAGCAATTGAATTAGCAAAGAAAAATAAGGTTTTATTGATAGATGCAGATGCAGACTGCCCAAATGACCATCTTATTCTTTCTATCAAAAGAAAAAAAGCAAATGATGTTTTCCAGCTAATTCCTAAATGGAATTTAAAGAAATGCATTAAATGCGGCAAGTGCAGCTTTGTTTGCAAGCAGCACGCAATTGTTTTTGTAAAGGGAAATTATCCAATCTTTATTCCAGAGCAGTGTAACGGATGCAAGGCATGCATGTTCGCATGTCCGGAAAAAGCAATCAAGAAAGACAAAAAAAAGATTGGTTCTGTTTATTATGGAAAAAAGGAAAATATTAGCTTTGTTTCTGGGGAGCTTGATCCAAACCAGCCATCATCTGAGTTTATAGTAAGTTCTGTTAATAATTATGTTAAGTCAAAGCAGGATAAATATGATTTTGTTATAATTGATACTGCTGCTGGAACGCACTGTGATGTAATCTCTGCTTTAAAGGAATGTGATTTTGCTTTTGCTGTTACAGAGCCAACTCCATTAGGTGAACATGACCTTAAATTAATTTTACAGCTGTTAAAAATACTGAAGATTCCATGTTTTGTTATCCTAAATAAAGCAGATGTTGGTGATAAAAACCTTATTAAAAAAACAGCAAATAAATTCAAAACAAAGATTATTGCTGAAATTCCTTACAAAAAATCAATATTAAATGCATATTCAAAAGGAGAGCCAATAAAAGATAAAAAAATAAAGCAAATTGCTGACTTTTTAATAAAAAAATTCCATGATTAAGATGGCATGCAAATGGCTTGATATATGCCCTTTAAGGAAATTTGAAGAACAAGGAAAGATAAGCGAAGAATGGAAGAAAAATTACTGCTCAACAAATGAAAATTGGAATAATTACAAAAGATATCAGTTTGAAGCAGAAGGAAAATATCACCCGGACAACATGCTTCCAAACGGGGAGATTGATGAAAAATTAAGATGAAAATATATGAAATAAAAGCAAAGAGTATTTTGCATAAAACCAAAATTCCCGGTGCAGATTTTGCTATAAATCATTATTCAGGTTGCCAGCATGCCTGCATTTACTGTTATGCAAGGTTTATTTGCAGATGGAAAAGAAAAAATGAGAGATGGGGAGATTTTGTTGATGTTAAAATAAATGCGCCAGAACTAGTTGCTGAGGAAAGCAAAAATAAAAAAGGGACTATAATTTTGTGTACGACTGCTGATCCTTATCAACCAATTGAAAAAAAGTATAAGCTGACAAAGAAGGTATTGCAGAATCTTAACAAGAATATGAAACTATCAATTTTAACAAAATCTGATTTAATCACAAGAGACATTGATTTGTTTAAAAGGTTCAAAAATTGTGAACTTGGTCTAACAATAACAACACTAGATGAAAATATTAAGAAAATATTTGAACCCTTCTCTCCGAGTTCTAATGCAAGATTAGAAGCTTTGAAAAAACTGAAGAAAGAGGGATTCTATACTTATGCCTTTATTGGACCAATCTTGCCTTATTTAACTAATTTGGAAAAAATTTTCAAAGAAGTTTCCCCATTTGTGGATTTGTTTATGTTTGAGGATTTAAACTTAAGTTTATGTAAAAAAGAAATTTTTAAAGTAATAAGAAAGAAATTTCCCGAATTAGAAGAGAAATACAAGAATTTATCAAAGGCATTTTGGTTTGATAAGGAAAAAGAGATAAAAAATTTAGGTAAAAGATTTGATAAACCAGTTAAAATTTACTTTAAGCACACTGGCTCTCTAACGTTTTGAAAAATGAAAACAATAACAATTTTTTCAGGAAAAGGTGGAACAGGAAAAACAACTGTTGCAGCTTCATTAGCTGTTCTAGTTTCAAAAACAAAAAAAATAGTTGTTGCTGACTGTGATGTTGATGCTCCTAACCTAGGTTTAAGCCTTGGTTTAAAAGAAAGAGATTATTTGTCTTCTATTAAGATAAGAGTAAGTGAAAAAGCAGTATTGATAAAGGATAAATGTACTGGATGCAGGAAATGCCTTAATGTGTGCAGCTTTAATGCGGTTAATTGGGATAAAAAGAAAAATATTCCTATTTTTGATAACTTATTGTGCGAGGGCTGTGGAACATGCCAGATTGTTTGCCCTGAAAATGCAATTAAATTAAAAAAAATTGAGAATGCAACAATAAGTGTTGGAAAGGCTTATGGCTTTGGCATTGTTTCTGGCCAGCTAAAAATGGGTGAGTCCGGCTCTGGGAGGATAGTCATGGAAGTCAAGAGAAAAGCAAGGGAAATAGCAAGAAAGGAAAATGCTGAATTAATTCTTGTTGATTCTGCTGCAGGGATTGGCTGCCCTGTTATTGCTTCTGTTAATGGCTCAGATTATGTCATTGCAGTCACAGAGCCAACACCTAGTGCATTATCTGACTTAAAAAGAAGTTTAAGGATTGTAGAGCATTTCAACATAGCTTGTGGAATTGTAATAAACAAACATGATCTTAATAAAGAGTTCAGCAATAAAATAAAAAGGTTTGCAAACAAAAACAAAATACCAATATTAGGTAAAATTCCTTACAACAAGGAGTTTGTTAAGGCTTTGGTTAATCTAAAGCCAGTTGTTGTTTATAATAAAAAGTTTGAATCTTTGTTTTTTGAAATTTTGAGTAACCTAAAGAAATGAAATTAATAGTTAGGGGTTGGGGCTTACGCAACAACCACTTAATGTCCAAAAATCACAACAATCAATAAACCTCTGTTAAACCTGCCTCACCAATAATCACATAGTCTCCTTTTGATTCTATTGTTATATGTTTTAACCCTTGAGAATAAACTGTCTTTTTAAAATTATAATGGCAGCGCTCAATTTGCTCAGTGCACTCTTGATCTGTGGTTATATTCACTCTTGATTTGAATGCAAGTTCTGAGCCATCATTTAAAAAGAATACAAGCTCCTGGTTGTGCCAAATCTCTATTTTTTCAACACCGTCTGGCATTGTTGCATCAAGGGTTGTTTTGGAGGACTCTCCAAGGTAATAGACTTGCTCTGCAGCATCAACTATTTCTATGCCTATTTTATTAACCTGGCTTTGCCTTATCTCCTCATTGGACTCGTGAGAATAGCTGTAAAAAATAGATATAATTGGCAGGATTATAAGGAGTATCACTGCTGATACAAGAATGTATTCTGCTGAAGCTTGAGTTTTTTTCATTATCACCTTAAATAATTTTATTTATATATATATAAAGGTTTGCGCTCACTAAAAAGTAAATCCAAGCATTTTATGTAATCAAAGCAGACCCTATTAAAGTTTTTATTTTTTTAGAATATCATATTCTAGCCATATGCACCAACACAGTCTGGACCATATGGCCCATCCACACATATGTTTGCACCATCTGCTGTGCATATAGATCCTTCACAGTTTACTATGTCATCGCAGTCTGTTAATGCATCGCAGTCATTATCTAGACCATCGTAACAGATTGTCTCTGTAGGTTCGTAATTTGCAACTCCGGTATAATCATCTACCCATCCTCCAACACCACTGCATGACTTTTTCGAGCCTAAACATACTCCATCTTGGTCGCTATTAAAAGGAGCAGCCTCTCCTGAGCCATCAGGTGTGCCAGGATTACAGTCATTGTCTATGCCGTCACAAACCTCTGTTTTTCCAGGATTAATATTTATATTGTTATCATTACAATCAGTGTTATCTAAAACATAACCTGCTGGCTTAGTACATGCTTCTTGTGAAACAGCTGGATTTCCATAATTATCTGAATCAAAATCCTGATAATAAGTTGTGGTTAAGCCCTCGTCTGTTAAGCCGTCGCAGTCATTGTCTAAACCATCGCAACTTGTTTCTGGAGCTTCGTAATTTGCAACTCCACCATAATTATCTTGCCAGCTTCCTGCAATGCATGACTTTGTTGAGCCTGCACATACTCCAGCTTGTTTGCTATTAAGAGGGGCAGACTCTCCTGAGCCATCTAATGTGCCAGCATTACAATCATTGTCTATGCCGTCACAAACCTCTGTTTTTCCAGGATTAATATTTATATTGTTATCATTACAATCAGTGTTATCTAAAACATAACCTGCTGGCTGAGTACATGCTTCTTGTGAAACAGCTGGATTTCCATAATTATCTGAATCAAAATCCTGATAATAAGTTGTGGTTAAGCCCTCATCTGTTAAACCGTCGCAGTCATTGTCTAAACCATCGCAACTTGTTTCTGGGCTTTCATAATCTGAGCCATAGTTTGATGCACTGCATCCTGGCCAGGTTCCTCCAGCTGTGCATGTTTCAAATGAGCCAAAGCAAACACCTTCCTGTTCTGAACATGGCCTTGTCTCAATTAGTGGTGTGCAAGCAAAGCAATCTGGGTCCCATGCATCAGTTAATCCATCGCAGTCATTATCATTCCCATCTGCACAATAATCGTCTGGCACTTTTTCATTCAATCTGTATGGGCTATCTTCATTAGCATCATTACCACAGCAGTTCAGATCACCACCATTGCCTGCCCATGTATAGCCATTGTATTCGCACTTTGGCTGGCAGTTTTCATTTGTAAAATCTTCATCCACTAAATCATCATAATCATCATCTACCCCATTACAAACCTCTGTTAAGTCTGCCTCGCCAATAATCACATAGTCTCCTTTTGATTCAATTGTTATATATTTTAACCCTTGAGTGTAAAGTGTCTTTTTAAAATTATAATGGCAGCGCTCAGTTTGCTCAGTACACTCTTGATTTGTGGTTATATTTACTCTTGATTTGAGTGGAATTTGTGTGCCATCATTTAAAAAGAATACAAGCTCCTGGTTTTGCCAGATCTCTATTTTTTCAACACCGTCTGGCATTATTGCATCAAGGGTTGTTTTGGAGGGCTCTCCAAGGTAATAGACTTGCTCTGCAGCATCAACTATGTCTGTTCCAACTTTGTTAACCTGGCTTTGCCTTATTTCCTCGCTTGACTTGTTAGAATAACTGTAAAAGATATATATAGTTGGCAGGATTATAAGGAGTATTAATGATGATACAAGAATGTATTCTGCTGAAGCTTGGGCTTTTTTTGGCATTATTCCAATTAATTAGTCTCCTATTATATAAAAGTTTGTAATTACTAAAAAGTGAATTTAAGTATTTAATCAAACCCTTTATGTTTATAAAAATAAAAATTAATAAGGTTTATAAAGAAAAAGAGAAAACTCTGTTTCATGCCGAGGTCGCATAGCCTGGCCATTGCGAAGGATTGCTAATCCTTTGTCCTTCGGGGCACGGGGGTTCAAAACAGCTTCTTACTAAGCTGGCACGCAGGTCCGGCATAAAGCCGAACTCGCTCGCTAACGCTCGCAAGAAATGTGAGCTTTAGATTAAAGCCAAAGTTGTAAAAGCTGGTGAAAGTCCCCCCCTCGGCGTTTTATATTTCTATTAATAATTAGTTAAAAAGAGAAAATTATTAAAACAAAGATAATATCTAAAAAATTATGAAAAAAGAGGTTATTTTAGTTTTATTTGCTTTGCTAGTCCTAACTCCTATTTGTTTGGCAGATGATTCCTGGCTCTACAACAGCGAGAAATTGCTTATTGAGCTTAATATTTCATCAGGAATGGAAATTATTCCAGAAAGCTCTGATTATTATGTTGATTATGTCAAGGCAAGACTTTCTTTTTTCCCAGAAGATGATTTTCAGCAAAGATTAATCAGACTGGAAACTAATCCTGATTCCCTTAAAAAAGATGATATAATTGAATTCAAATGGGAACAGCCAGATGAAAAAGAGCTTTATTTTTTATTAAATTCAGATGTTGAAACAGAAAACAAGCTTAAAGAAATAACAAAAAAAGTAGGATTCCCATTAGAAAATCTGGATGAAGAATATATAAAATACACAAAACCGACAGAAAATATTGATTTGAATGATGATATAATAAGGATTGCATCAGACATTGCAGAAGGTGAGGATGACCTTTATGTAATAATCCATAATATTGCGGAATGGGTAAGCAAAAATATTGAGTATAATATTAAATATGGAACCTCAACTGAAAAAGCATCATGGGTTTTGAAAAAAAGGATTGGAACATGCGATGAATTCTCATCCTTGTTTATTGCATTATGCCGTGCCTTGGGCATTCCTGCAAGATATGTTTCAGGTGTTGCCTATTCTAACATTCCTGGGTTAGAGGGCTTTGGAAACCATGCATGGGCAGAGGTTTATTTCCCAGATTATGGATGGGTTCCATTTGATCCAACATATGGCGAATTTGGGTTTGTTAATCCGTCTCATATAAAACTAAAAACATCAGCAGATTCAGGAAACACATCTACAAGCTATGAGTGGAAAGGAAGCAAGTTTGATGTCAGTCCAGAAAAACTTGATATAAGTGCAGCATTAAAAAAAACAGATGGGATAAAAAGCCCCCTTATTAGTATTAAAGCTGATGCTCTTAAAAACAGCATAGGTTTTGGCTCTTATAATCTTGTAGAAACAACTATTAGTAATTTAAACAGTTACTATGTGCCTGTAACTTTGCGCCTTTCAGCACCTGTTGAGCTGGATGTTATTGATAATAAAAAAAATATTCTGCTTAAACCAAAAGAAATAAAGAAAGTTTACTGGGTGGTAAGGTTAACAGAAGACCTAAAAAGAAATTACATCTATACCTTGCCCGTAACTGTTTATGAATTAAGTGATATTTCCTCAACATCAAGCGTTGAATCAAAATTTGGTGATCTAATCTTGACAAAACAGGAGATTGATGAAATTCTTGAAGCTAAGGCAGAAGAAAAGCTAAAGACTTACTCAACTGAAATTGATTTAAAATGCAATCCAGATAAAGATAATTATTATATTGATGAAACTGTACTAGTTAATTGCTCTATTAAGAATACAGGCAACATATTTCTTAATGATATAAGGGTCTGTTTGGAAAATGATTGTAAAATCCTTGACCTGGGGATATCACAGGAAAAAAATATTGATTTTTTAACAAAGCCTAAGGGAATGGGAAAAAAAGAAACAATTGTAATAGCAAAAAGTGATAGACTGTCAAAAATATCTTATTTGGATTATAACACCTTAGATTACCCGGATGTAGGAATAACTAATCTTACTTATCCAATAGAAATTTCATTTAATAAGAATTGCTCAATAAGCTTTATTTTGAATAAGTTATCTTATTCTATTCCAAAAAATGTTGAGATAATTCTGCTGCAAAATGATTTCTCTGAAAAATGGTCTCTAACCAGCCTTGATAGTAATAGTATATTTAATATAGATCTTAACTCAAGGACGCTGCATGAGGGTGGAAATGACTTTAAAATAATAGTAAACTATGAGGATGATAACAATAAGAAATATGAAACAAGAAGATATTTTTCAATAACTCTTGCCAAGCTTAGTTTTCCTCAAAAAATAATATCCCTGCTTTACAGCATCGAGTTATGGCTTGAAAGTCTTTTCTAAAACCATGTGAATGGAATAATGCCAAAAAGTATTTAAATGACTTGTTGATTAAGGTTGTGTAATAAAAATTTCAATAATAAAAGGTTTTAGTTTTGGACTAACATCCGGGATTATCACTACTTTAGGTGTGATTGCAGGACTGCATTCCAGCACACATTCAACACTTGTTGTTATTGGTGGAATCCTTATAATAGCAATAGCAGATGCTCTTTCAGATGCATTGGGCATTCACATTTCTGAAGAATCTGAGATTAAACATTCCACAAGGGAAATCTGGGAGTCAACAATCAGTACATTTCTGTCTAAGTTTGTTTTTGCATTGACATTTATTATTCCGTTTTTGTTATTATCGCTCTCTGCTGCAATAATTGCCAGTTTGATATGGGGCTTTTCCCTGATAATACTATTTAGTTTGTATCTTGCTAAACAGCAAAATCTAACACCTTACAAGGTGGTTCTGGAGCATTTGATTATTGCTATAATAGTGGTTGTTATAACCCATTATGTTGGGGATTGGGTATCAATTTTTGGTTAATGAAGAATTTTTAAAAAATTAGCTTTAAGATAATCGTAATAACAACAAACCAGAAATAACTTAAAAAAATATTTTTTAAGATAAATAATTTTCTCATTTTGATTAGTTTTTTTGCAAACAGCGAGCCTGTTGGAAAGCCGTAAAAAAAGATTAGTATTGAGTTTATTATAAACAAATTTATATCTTTTGAACTTATGAAAAACACAACTGCAAGAGCTGGATAGATTGCCTGGCTTTTGATATTTATTGCCATTAAAAAAATAAATAAAATATATGTTATTATTCTCAAATAAAGGTTTATGTTAAAAAAATTAAGCATAAAAATAAGAATCAGCAGTAATGTAAGTTTCTGCAATAGAAGGAAATATTTTTTTCCGTTCTCTAATTCTTCTTTAGCTGCAAATGCAAGAATTATACCAATCAAAAGTCCTGAAAAAGATATTAAGGATATCAAGGAATAGTTTAATAGTTGCATATTTTTTTATAGAAGTAACTAATATAAAAAGATATTGTTATTGCCAGGGGCTGTGGCCGAACTGAATCAGTAAATCAACACCAAGCTTTTCAATTTCTAAAGGAATATCGCATGAGCCAAAGCATGAGCCTGCCCAGATTATGACCTTGGCCTTTGTCTTTTTCTCTATTTCATTCTGTATAAGCTTTGCTTCTGGCTTGAGGCCATCCGGCAGCTGAATACAAACTAGGTTGGCCTTTTCCTTGTTAATCCTACCAACAATCCTTTCAAGCTCTAAATCATAATCCATAACAAAAACAAAAGAAGTTCATTATAAAAGGTTTTCTAATCTGTTTTTTAGCTGGCCTGTCAGCTTGGTTACTAGGATTTTTTTAATTGCTTGATTTATATTGTTAGAATCTAGCTCAAGGCATTCTGCTTGTTCCTGTATTTTTATAATCAAATCCTTTAGTTTTATATGATTAATATTGTTTGTGCTGTTTAAGTACTTGTTCAACATATTTAGTTCATCCAAAACAAAATCCTCTGACCTTGAAACATCAGAATAAGGTTCATAGGCGCTGTCTATTAATTTTTCTGTGTTTTCCATTTTTTCAAAATATCTTACCAATATCCTTGTGAGGTGAGAGATATTATTTAAAATAAATTCATGTTTCTTTGTAAGATTATCATAGATGTCCTTGATTTGATTTACATGATATCTCAACAGATCCAAGCTGTTATCATATTCCTCTTTAATGGACTTGTTTTCATTTTGAGGCATCTTTAAATAAATTTTATAAGCATTGCCAAAAACAATGTCATCCTCTTTTTCAGATATTAGCTTGCTCTGCTTTTTGCAAAAGGAGGTAAGAAGAGAGGAATAATTTTTAGCTATTTCAGCATTTCTGTTATCTTTAAATCGTCCTACTAAGCCAAAATTTACCAGACTAAGAGACTCGTAACTGACTATTTTTGAGAATATATTATCATTCCTGAGGGTTTTATTTATATCTAATAGATAACAACCTCCTCTGTCTGAAACCTCAATTGCCTCTGCAAGAAATTCGCAGACATCATAGTGATAAGCTTTGTTATATTTATCTTTGTAGGTCTCAAGAACATGTGTTAATAGGCCCTCTGGAACTTTCATATTCTTAACTATATCTGTCAGTACAGCTATATTTGACATCTGCTCTTTACTATTGCTTCTGATGTGTATCATTTTGTCTTAAATTGTCAGTAAGTCTTGTAAAAATAAAATTAAAATAAATAATTTATGGTTTTTAATGTTATCTTCCCCTAATTTCAGATATGAAGAGATTTCTTTCATAAATATTGTTGGAGGCATCTTTATTGTTTTTGTTGAATGGGTTTTCAGATACAATAATTCCGTTATGTAAGACATAATATTCTTTTTTGTCTGCTAATCTTCCTGTTGGTAGAATTTCATCTTGTTGTTTTTTTGATAAATAGTTTTCTTGCATTTTTATTCCTCCTTTTATTTTATAGATGATTTTATATTCTTTACATTTGTTTTGATATAAGCATATATATCTTTTCCATCTTTTTCTATGGATTTGTGAAGAAAATCTGCTTCCTCATGGCTATAATCCATTGCAGATACTGCCTCTTTGAAACCTTGTTCTATTGCATAGTTTACAATTGCTACATAATTAAGTGAAGTATTGCTCTTGAATTTAATTTTCAATAATGCATAATCTAAATTTTCAACAAAATAATATTCCTTCCCTTCTATTGTTTCTTTATAAGCTGGTTTTCCTCCTATTTCAATATAATTGGCCAGGTTTTCATGAAAATCTTTGTTTATTTCATTGCTGATATCTTCAAGGGATTTTTGTTCTTCTTTTATTGCATCACTAATGCCAGGTTTAGAAGATTCAATAGTATTAACTGTGTCATCAATTGTTCCTTTTTGTGCAAAAGCTCCATTAGTCAAAAAAATAGAAGCAAGTCCTATCCCAGCTACTTTATATATACTTTTTTTAATCTTTTTGTATATGTTTTCTTGCATTTTAGCTTAAGTCCAATTGAATTAACTAACTAACCTCAGTTTAAGATTATGCTTTTTGTTGAATTCCTCTACTATCTCATTTAGATTGAATGTGTCCCACATTCCAAAAGATATTTCCTTGTTATCATGTTTTATTGTGGTCATTTTTTACCTCCACATATTTAGATTGTTCTTTTACATATTCTAGGTTAGGATCATAACTTACTCTTGCCTTGCTTTCTTTCACAATTTTTGATAAATCATCCATTTAATCACCTCACATTTACTATTGGGTAGTAAGTATAACTATTATATAAATCTTTCTATTTCGTTGTTACATATAGGTAGTAAAATATATAGAAATAGTGCTTATTTCTTTGCTTTTTTCTCTTTTGTATAGGGAAATCTCATAAAATGCTTGCATTCAAGGCAGTAATACACTACTTTGCCGTCTTTCAATCTTATCCTGCAGTTGACATTTGGCATTAAGAATTTGTAGCAGTGCCTGCAGAATTGCTTTTGCATGTCAGAAGGAATCCTAACCTTGTATTTCATAGCTATTTTTCTTGCAAGCTCAACATACCTGTTTGCAAGATTTTTATCTTCCTTAAAAACATCTCTGGCCTGTTTGAAAAGGGTTTTAATCCTCTCAAGTGCAATTTCCCTTTGGCCTGAAGATTTTTTCTTATGTCTCTTCATAAGCTAAAAAAACATAAAAGAGTATATAACCTTTTTGATTAAATTAGGAATATAAGCACTTTGCAGTTTCTTTAAATGCATCTCTAATTGGTGTTAAACTATAATTCAATTCATTCCTTGCTTTAGTTGAATTAACATAAAAACAGTAATCCATTATTCTAAGACTTTCTCTTGTGATTAGTGATGGAACAAATAATGGAGCTAAAGAATTAACAATCCTGGGGATTTTTATTATTTTCTTTATTCCTAGTGCTTTCTTTATTTCTTTAATCAATTGGTTAAATGCAAGATTATGGCCCCCAAGATTATATATTTCAACTTTATCTGGCCATTTCCTGTTAGGACTGGTAATTCTTTTTAATGCCTGAACATAAGCTCTTGCTACATCATCTACATATACAAAACTTGCTCCGCCATTAAGATAAGGTTCAAATCCTTTTTTTAAAAAACCCAAGAGCTTTGTTGTTGAGGTTTTTCCTGGACCAATAAGTGAGCCGGGCCTTAATATTATTACATCTAAAACTGATCCCCTAACCCCTCTTTCTGCAAGGTATTTTGTTGTAAAATAAGCTGATTTTAAGTTTTTAATCTCTTCAATGACTGGTAACTGCTCTTCAACATTTCCAGAAGGATTGTTTGAAATGCCCAAGACAGCAGCAGAACTTGTGTAAATTAGTTTTTTTCCTTTTTCATAGCAGAGCTCAACAATATTTCTTGTTCCACCAACATGAAGCCTTTGTAAAAGGTCTGCATCTTTTGGATTATAGCTTACTTTGCCAGAACAATGAATAACTACATCAGATTCCTCAACAGCTTTCTCCAGGATACTCCCTTTTTCTGTGATGTCGCATTTATAGGATTTTAGTTTTTTGTTTTGTTTATCTGCACCTCTTGATAGTATGCTAACATCATAGTCCCCTTCTATGAGATAATCAGCAATCCTGCTTCCAAGAAAACCCATTCCTCCTATTACAAGAATTTTTTCTTTGACCATAAAATTATATTAAAAAAAGAAAATTTAAAAATCTGTTGATTATGTTCCTCTTTTGATATAGCTTGTGTGCTTTTTTGCTTAATGGCTTTCTGACCAGCAGGCTTTTTATTATTCTTTCTTATAATATAAAAAACCTTTAAAAGTATAATAAAATTAAGGGTTTAATGCTTCTTCCAAATTTCTGTATATACTCTTCAATTTTTCTGCATCTTGGGGGGTGTTAAGATTTTCTCTTCTTTTGTCAATATGATTAACCCAATCCGGTTTTTGAGGTTCCTTTCCATCTAATATTTTTTTTACAAAAAAAGTATGATAATCTCCAGAACATACGGCAATTTTTCCTTGATAATCCTTTCTAAATTTTTTTAAATCTGGCATCCAGAATTCATATTCCCTTATGTCCCCAAGGAATTTTTCGAAATCAAAAGAGAAATGTAGTAAATCTTTCTTATTTAGTTTATTATCGGCCCAATAGTTACAAATATTTGAAAAATTTATTTCAGCCCTTACAGGATCAATAAAAAAGAATCTCTTTTTATTCATTAAGAGTAACAGTGGAATTCCATCAGGATTATATAAAACACCATCATTTAATCTAATATGTGCTAAAGGAATGTAAATTTCAACCATTTCTTCAGGAACATTATATTTCAGTAGTTTTTTTCCAAGGTCCTCTTTATCTGATTCTGGAAAATAAGATGTAGGCACCGAACCAACTGATGTTTTTACAACAACTTCAGTTGAAAGGGGGTGTAGTTCTTCATACATCCTTTCGTCACCTTCCATCTTCAATGCAACAACATTTTTTAAAGAATTAACTAATTTATCTATGGAATCTTCAGAGATTCTATGACCATGGCTCCTTGATCCTACAATCACATAAGAATCATCATCAGCATTGATAATATTTGGAGCTCTACCCTTTCTATATTTGATACTATCATTTATTATCATATATAAATAAAAATAATATACAATTTATAAATTTTTCTATTTTTACCATTTAATAATAGTTAATTTTTTAATAAATTCAAAAAATCATAAAAGATTTTTGTTTTAAATCCCTCTTTTAATATAGTTTGTATGCAATAGCTTCTCAGCCTTCTTGCTTAATGGCCTGCCTAAGAATTCCTCATAAAGCTGGATTATTGCAGGGTTTTCATGAGACCTTCTTATTGTATTATTCTTATCATTAATATAAAGGGCCTGCATTCTCTTCTCAACAATCTCTTTGTTAGTTGGAATTGGCTGGCCTCCTCCAGCAATGCACCCGCCTGGGCAGGCCATGACTTCAATAAAGTCATATTTGCATTCTTTGTTTTTTATCTGCTCAAGAACTTCCTTTGCATTATGCAATCCATTAACAACAGCAAAATTAACTGTTTTGCCATTGATTATTATGCTTCCTTCCTTAAAATCAGACATTCCTCTTATCTGGTTGAACTCAAGCATTTCCAACTTTTTTCCGGTTGCTGTTTCATAAGCTGTCCTTAAGGCAGCTTCCATTACCCCGCCGCTTGCCCCGAAGATTGTCCCGGCGCCTGATGACAAACCTAAGGCAGCATCAAAATCCTCGTCAGCCAGATTATTGAAGTCTATTTTTTTAATTTTGATTAATCTTGCAAGTTCCCTTGTTGTCAGAACATAGTCAACCTCTTTTTTCATTTCTTTTCTTTGAATCTCAAACTTTTTCGCAGTGCAGGGCATTACACTTACAACAACAAGGTCTTTTTTGTTTATTTTGTATTTGTCTTTATAATAGCTTTTTGCAATTGCCCCAAACATGTCATGGGGGCTCTTGCATGTTGAAACATGATTTAAAAACTCTGGATAGAAATGCTCAATATATTTTATCCATGCAGGGCAGCATGATGTAATCATTGGCAGATTTTTGTTTTCTTTTAATCTTTTAATTAATTCAGCTGCCTCTTCCATTATGGTTAAATCAGCTCCAAATTGAGTGTCAAAGATTTTTTTAAATCCAATTTTTCTTAAGCTTGAAACCATTTTCCCAGTAACAAGGGTTCCGGCAGGCAAGTCAAATTCCTCTCCTAAAGATGCCCTTACAGCAGGAGCTGTCTGGACAATAACATGTTTTTTGCTCTTCAATGCCTTTAAAACCTCTTTAGTGTCATCTTTTTCATAAATAGCATTAACAGGGCATGCCAGGAGGCACTGGCCGCAGTTAACACAGACAGAATCATCCAGCTTGTTTTCATAGGCAGGAGTTACTTTTGTGTGATAAGAGCGATAAGCAAAGTCTATTGCATTGACATTCTGCATCTGGCATGCCTGAACACACCTGCCGCAGAGAATGCATTGGTTATTGTCTGTAACAATTGCTATTCCCTTATCAACAATATATGTCTTCTTATTGCTGTCAAACTTCGCCTGCCTTATCCCGACATTCTTTGCTATTTTGCATAGCTCATGCTCCTTGCTCTCAACAAAGCATGATTGTATGTGCTTTGACATAAGAAGCTCTGTGTTTATTTTCCTTGCTTCCAGGACTTTTTTCGATTCTGTGCTTATTACCATGCCCTCTTTTGCTTTTGTTGAGCATGAAGGCAATAGCTTGTTATCCACTTCAACCAGGCATATTCTGCATACAGCTCTTGCTTCAAAACCCTCCTGATAGCATAAGGTTGGAATCTCAATATCATTTTCTTTTGCTACCTCAAGTATTGTTTTGTTGGGTTGGCATTCAATCTCTTTGTTGTTTATTGTAATTTTCATTTTAGCTTGTCTGTAAACTCCTTTCTAAAATATTTTAATGCTGTTGTTATGTGGGCAGTGGATGACTGGCCTAATCCGCACAAAGATGTTTCATTTATAACCCTGCAAAGCTCTTCTAGCAGCTCCAAATCTTCGTTTGCTGCTTTTTTTAGTGAAATTTTCTCCAGTAATTCTAAAACTCTCATTGTCCCTTCCCTGCAGGGCGTGCATTTTCCGCAGCTTTCATATTCAAAGAACTTTGCAATATTTGTTGCAACATCAACAATATTATGTTTTTCATCAACAGCTATGATTGCGCATGAGCCAAGCATTGCGCCTTTTTCTTTTACTGCTTCATTGTTTAATGCTATGTCTTCATAAGGCAAGCATCCTCCAGAGCATCCAAAATAAACAGCTTTGATTTTGTTTTTTGGCTTTCCTAAATTAATTAATTTTTTTAGTGATGCCCCTGATTCAAGCTCATAAACACCTGGCTTTGTGATGTTTCCAGACAATGAGAAAAGCCTAAAGCTATTGTTCCAACTTTTGTCCAGAATGATTAAAGGTAAGTTAGCAAGGGTCTCAACATTATTGATTAAAGTTGGCTTGTTAAAAAGCCCCTGATTAGCTGGAAAAGGCGGCTTTAATCTTGGGTTTCCTCTCTTACCTTCAACAGATTCAATTATAGCTGTCTCATCACCGCAAATATAAGCCCCTGCCCCTGAAATAATCTCAATATCAAAGTATATCTTTAGCTTATCTGCTATTTTTTTTGCATTATTGATAACTTTTTGAAGCTTGTTTTTTAGATAAGAATATTCCCCTCTTAGGTATAGATAACCCTTGCTTGAGCCAATTGCATAGCCAGCTATTATCATTCCTTCTATCACATTGTTTGGATTCTTTTCAAGAATCAATTTGTCCTTAAATGTTCCTGGCTCTCCCTCATCAGCATTTGCTATAACATATTTCTCTCCCTGGGAGCTTCTTGTGAACTCAAGCTTAAGCCCTGTTGGAAAATTAGCTCCGCCGCGGCCACTAAGCCCTGACTTCTTTACCAGCTCAATTACTTCCTCTGGCTTCATTCCAGCTATTTTGCTTAGTGCCCTGAAATTTGAGTTTTTTAGTATCTGCATTTTAGTTTTTTATTATTGATTTATTCCTCTTTGATTTTATTTAGGATTTTAATTTATGATTTTTAATTTTATTTATCTTATTTTATTCATAATTTTCATTTTAAACCAGATATTATTTTCTTAATCTTATTCTCATCAAGATTGCCGTAAACTTTATTGTTAATTATCATTGCCGGTGCTTTGTCGCAGCAGCCGATGCATGAAACAATCTCCAAGGAAAATTTTTTGTTTTTTGTTGTTTCTCCTGATTTTATTTTAAGTGATGATTCAAGAAATTTAATTAAATTTAATGAGCAATTAAGATAGCATGAGGGACTGTTGCATATTCTTATAATGTATTTGCCTTTTTTTTCGGTATAAAGCATTTCGTAGAAGGTTATAACACCATATATTTTTGAGAATGGAATTCCTGTTTTTCTGCTTAAGTAGTGTGCATTTGTCTCAGAAACATAGCCAAACTTGGCCTGGATGGCCTGAAGCATTGGCAGAAGAAAATTATCCTTTCTCTCCTTTATAATCTCATCAATATCCCTAAAGCTCATGCTACACCTCTTTTTAGTATAAAGGCCACTTAAGAACTATAAATAGTTTATGATTTTAAAAAAAGAAAAAAGAATTTATTAATTCTTATTTCTTTACGCAACATGTTTGCCCAGGATGTGTATCAGCATTCTGCGTGTTATATACTGGAACCTCTCCAGCTTCAGTACACATTGGACCATTTACCCAATGACCAATACTCGCAGCATCGGTACCGGTACCACGATAACTTTCACAAGTCTTTCCTTCTGTTTCATTTTTAAGGCTAGTTAACCAGGTTCCCATGCTGCCACTGAAAATCATTATTAGTACTACCATAACTATTAAGACAATAGCCGCAATAACAATGGTGTTCATTGGAAGGCCTTGGCCTCTTTTAGATTTCATTTATTTCACCTCATTTGTTTGTTTTAAAACAAAAAACCAATATAAAACTATTTTGGGTTAACTAGTATTTAAAATTATCGATAATCTGCTAATAACATTTTACTAACCGCAGATATCAAGTGTTACATGCAATGTCCTTCCTTCAAATATTAAGATATAATATGTACTTGATTCCTTGTCTAAATTCTCGTCACAGTTATTATTATAATATGAAATTGGCTCATCAGAACCGGGGATATAAGCATTAAATTCATATTGCTTGTTCCACTTTTTTAGGCTCTTATTTAAGATATATTCAACAACCTCATTAACCTTATCGCAGGAGTTAACTCCACCACAAAAAATCCTAGGATGCAGGGCAGCACAATCCTGGAACAACTCTGTGACATCACTCCCTTCACAATCTGTTGTTGTCTTTAACAAAACATTTAGGGTATTGGAAGCAAGTTCAGAATAAACAAAACTCTTCTTAGTGTCAGGTTCTTCTTTCATAATAACAAATTTCACAACAAACAAAAATCCTATGGTAATAAGCAGAACTATAATAACAAGGCCAACTATCTCTGCCTGTGATTTCTTGTTTTTTTTCATTTTATCTGTAAACATCAACATTTAAAACACCAAAATTATACTCTCGTGAACTAGCATTGTAGAGTGAGATAGGAACCTGAATAGATGATTTTGATTTGCTATTGGTAAGCGGTCTTTTATAAATTTCCCAGTTAACACCAGGCGGGTAAATTTGATTAATACTAATGTTACTATAACCAAAAGTGTCAAAGTAATACTCATCTCTAATCTCTCCTGTATTTACATAATTAAGGGCATCAATCTTAAGTATGTCAAAGCAGTCATTAGTAATAATGCCATCAGACGAACATTGAATCTCTGGCAAAAAAGAGACAATCTGTGCTGTCTGAATAGCTTTCAATTCAAAATTCTCTTCCTGCTTTTCCTGAAATTGCGGCCCTTGTATTCTGCTGTAAAATACAAGGCCAAAACCAATTAACACAAAAAAGATTATCAAAACAGCAATAGTTTCAAACATCTTTATCTGTGATTTTTTATTTTTCATTTTAATATAATGTTGGGCATGATTCTGATTGCAGAATTTTATTATACTTTTTTATTGTTTCAATGTTTCTATTGATTTCATTAATGTTTATATTATCCTCTTCTGAGTATATTATTATGGATGAGAAAGGCCCTTGATCATAATAGGATGAACAGCCACTTTCAGCAAGAACCTCAGTTCTCTTTTTATAAATCTGGGTAACTATATTTAGCTTGTTAAATGCTTTCTTAAGGTTGCAGTTGTAATCATCTATATCCTGGCTGAATAAAGCACCCAAAAGCATGGGCTCTCCTAAGTAGGTTGAAACGCCTACTGAATCAAATATGTTGCCATTTTTTTTATAAAATGTTATTTTATTAAAGTTAATGTCTACATTTATTGCACTAACATCATTATTAGGAACCCTGATAAGGGCAGATGGAACTTCTGGTGGATCATTAAAAAATATCAATCTAAAATAATTGCCAGTGTTTGTTATTCCAGAAATATCATCTACTATCATCTTATTTATCTCATCAGGCAGCAAATCATATAACCCAGTAGCATAATCCCCTGTTGGATTGACAAAAACATATTTTATATTAGGAGTTGTAAGATAGAGAAAATTGGTAACATGATATGGAGAGTTCCAGTCAAGAGCCCATGCGAACAGTTTCCTTCCTTTTATGACAGTTGGTGAAAAAACAATCTTGTTTTTTGTTATGGTTGTGGATAACGTGCCAACAGACATTGAATTACAGCTAAACTTAATTTCTGTATTAGGAATTTCAATAGGGTTGATAGTCCTGACGCTAACCTCTGCACCAGTTATAATTGTCTGCATATTTGTCATGATAGTTTCAGCAATTGATACGTCAGAAGCACTTCTCATTTTAAGGACCAATGAACCAAAAAATAAGAGAATTAGAACTCCTGCTATTAAGATAAATACCCAATTAAACTGTACACTAATCACCCCTTTTTTTGATTTCATTTTACAAAAACATATGCATTGATTATGAAAGGAGAATTAAAAACATGTTCCTTTAATTATCCAGCAATTAATTTTTTTTCTTATTCCCCTTATTGTATTTTTTAAGTTCAGCAGTTGCAACTTTTGACAGCTCATCAAAAACATCTTTTGATTCGCTTCCTTTTTTAGCCTTGATATTCTTAACCTTCTTATTGGTTGGCTTTATCTCTTTTGGTTTAGGTTTGCTTATATTAGGTTTTTCATTAAGATTTTTTCTTATGTTAGTCTCTGGTTTAGGAGCAAATGTGCTAAATATTTTATCATGCTCCTTAAATTTTTCCCTATCCTCTATAATTTTTTCCATAGCCTGTTTTCTTCTAATTTCAATTGAATTTGCCTGGTTTGGACTAAATGAAGAAGGTCTGATAGATGATTTAAATTGTGAGGTTATAGGCATGAATGGTTTTTTCTGCTTTGGCTTTGTGGATTTTTTATACAATAAGTAGCCAATTCCTGCAAGCAGGAGGATTATTCCAACAACTAAGAAGAACATTGGCCATATGGATGTTGGATGGTCCTCAGGGTCAGTTGGGTCAAATCCGTTTTCAACCTCATAACCATCTGAAAATCCATCACCATCTGTATCGCGGTTATTTGGGTCTGTTTTATGTTTATATTCCTCTAAGTTTGTTAAGCCATCTCCATCAGGGTCTTCATTTGTATCATCATAGTTAGGGTCAAGACCATGTTCCTTTTCCCATTCATCAGACATTCCATCATTATCATTGTCTGGGTCACATGCATTCCCTATGCCATCCCCATCACTATCCTCCTGGTTGGGGTTATAATCATTTTTACAGTTATCTGTTTCATCTGGCTTTCCATCTCCATCACTATCTTTTGCTGAACAGATTTTATTTTGGCAATTATTTGACTTGCAGTCTGAATTTGTAACGCACTTTTTTCCATCTTCACATTTATTGCCTCTATTGGCACAATAATCTCCGCAGTCTTTATCTGTTTCCTTGTCAGGGTCAAATTTATCATTATTGCATACATCTATTCCTACACAAACTTTACTGGTAGAATGGCAAACTCCAGACTCACAATCACTATCTTTTTTGCATTCTTTACCAATTCCGCATTCTGGACATTTTTCTCCGCCACAATCTGTATCTGTTTCATCATTATTTTTCACATCATCATCACATGATGCTTTTGCACATTTATTGCTTAAGTTGCAGAAACCACTTTCGCAATCATCATTGACAAGACAGTCTTTGTTAAGTTCGCATGGGGAACATGAGCCGCCACAATCTATGGCTGTTTCATCTCCATCCAGCTCAAGATTAGAGCAACTTATTGGCTTCTTTGATGTATCAACAGTGACTCCATCACTCTCGCCAATCTCACTGAATGAACCAGCATTGTTTTTTGCAATCACACTAAAGAAATATGTTGTATTGTTTGTTAGGTTAAGATTATCACCATTATTATCTTCATCAACCCATATCCATTCATCCTCTTCTTCACTTTGCACCCAATCAATTATAGTATCATCAGATGAGTTCTCAAGTTTGTAAAGATAATAGTCCACTCCAGAAAGATTATCTTCTGACAGCCATTTAACCCTAAGCTTGTATGTATAGTAAGAATATTCTGAATCATTTAGTTTTGTTGAATCATTAACAACTGGTTTGGTTGGAGGTGTTGTATCAACAGTGAAAGATATAGTAAGTGTAGGTGTGCTTTTACCTCCCTTATAACATTTTACATAGTATGTATACTTTTTATCACTTAGTGGATTTAAGAGTTTTATATGGTTTGTTTTATCGGTGCTGAAATATGGTTTTGTGTCCAAATCAGTGAAATTATCACTGTAAGCACAGTTTGCATTTATATTTGTTGTAACATTCAAATATATGCTTGATTTATTAGTGTATTCTTTAGTATGCGAAGTTGCAGTAAGATTCTGGTTCAGATTAACGCTAACAAGCATTGGCCCTGCAATATCTGAGACAAGCCCTGCCTTATTCTTACAGGCAACATAATATACATAATCCATTGTATCCTCTGGAAAGCTTATTGTTTTTTGGTGTGATTTAGAGAAATAAGGCTCGTCAAATTTAGGAAATTTGCCAGTCATTGAAGAATAGTTTATTGAGGAATTATCATATTTGCATATTGTTTCATCATCTGTTCCGACAATAAGGTTTGTTTGAACAGGGCGCACTCCTATAGAAGCGGGATTTGCCTCAAATAATTCTATAATTGGTTTTGAATTATCAACATACAAGTCAAATATTCCAACTGTATTTTCATCAGGAGTCCAGAAGCCATCATCGCACTTGACATAAAGCTTATGCTTCCTTAGGTTGTCTATAACATAATCCTCTTTTATATGTGTTTTACTTCCAGTGCTGTCAAATGGCTCCATAACCTGATAATTTGATTCATCAAGACCAAACCTGCAGAATATAGCCTTAGTAGTTGAAACTAAAATACTAAATTCAGTGTTATTAGTAACACCATACTCTGGCTGTAAAAGAGAAATATCACAGATCTTGCATAAGCCATCACAGTCAATGTTTATTTCATTTGTACGGTCATCACGCTCTTCATTGGAGCATAACATTTTTATTGTACAGGAAAGATTAGTTTTTTCAAAATTTATGCTATTATCATTATCATTGCAGTCAAGGCCTTTGCAAATCCCATCAATATCTCTATCTGTTGAAACACCATGTTCATCCACTACACACTTTAACTCTGTCCATTTCTCATCATCAAAACTGCCTCCTTCATCATCATTTTCATTAAGAACACCATCCCCATCCATATCAGTATCATCATAATTGCACCAAGAATCACCATCCCAATTACCATCTTTTCCTGTTCTTGAATCATCACATTCATCTTTGGTTAATAAACAAGTACAATCATCCCTGCAATTTCCACTAATACATCCAGAAGCATCAGTGCCATCACACTTTTCTCCTACTTCTGTAATGTTATTGCCACAGTTTGGTGATTTACATATACCCTTTATGCATATATTTATGCCATCAGCACTGCATGTAGTCCTTTCTTCACAATCTTCTATATCCTCACAGTCTATTAAATTATCATAATCATCATCTTTATTGTTAGTGCAATTCTCTATTTTTGGTGCTAGTTTGCATTCTCCATCCCTACAGGTATTTGTTCCATCAGCACTGCAGATAATTCCCTCTGGACAGTCAGTTGTATCCTTGCAGTCTATCAGATTATCACCGTCATCATCTATTTTATTAGTGCATTTCTCTGCTATTGGTGCTGGTTTGCATTCTTTATTTTGGCAGGTTTTTGTGCCATCAGCACTGCAGATAATTCCCTCTGGACAGTCAGTTGTATCCTTGCAGTCTATCAGATTATCACCGTCATCATCTATTTCATTAGTGCATTTCTCTGCTATTGGTGCTGGTTTGCATTCTTTATTTTGGCAGGTCTTTTCAACATCATATGCCCCTAATTCATTGCATGCTATTCCCTCTGGACAATCAGTTGTATCCTTGCAGTCTATCAGATTATCACCATCATCATCTATTTCATTAGTGCATTTCTCTGCTATTGGTGCTGGTTTGCATTCTTTATTTTGGCAGGTTTGTTGTGTGCCATTCTCACTACAGATAGCTCCCTCTGGGCAGTCTACTGTATCTGCACAATCTATCAGGTTATCACTGTCATCATCTATTCCGTTAATGCAGTCCTCTTTGATTCCACAGCTGCTCCAGCATTCAAAATTAGTATCATCATATTTTCCATCTGCAATATGAGTGCCTGTGCCTTCCCCATTTTCACAACATTGACCTCCTGATGTAGAACAAACACTTGTCTTACAACCTACACAAGTTCCATCAGCGCATGTTGGTTTGTCATAAGGGCATTCTAAATCAGTTATGCATTCTGGTTGGCATGAACTTACATCAATCCAATCTGTCATGAGGGGTTCTAATGAACCATCGCTCGGGATAATTAAAAATTTTACATTTTGTTTTAGATAATCTACACAATCACTCAACCAAAGGTTATAAGCATAGGTCATAGCTGCTGTTTTTACCTCTTTGCAAAATCCATCTGTTACTTGGTCGTCATCATCATCATCATAAAAAGGGAGTATGTAAAAATAATCTACATCTTTATAATATTCTAAATTTTCCTCTGAATTCCAGGCAAGTATTACATTAGGGCACTCAAGAGTGGCTGTTATGCTTTCTGCCCCATAAACAATAATCTGAAATAATAAGAAAAAAAGGCAGAACAAAGTGACTATGGTTTGAATCTCTTTTTTGTTAATCATAATTTCATCTCAAAATTGATTTAGTTTAAGCCTTATACTTATTATTTAGTTCATAAAATCTTTTTGTTTTTTAGGGCGAGGCCTGGCCTATCCCTATAGTAATATCCTGCCAATCTTTATAAGCATCATTGTCTTTTTCTTTTACATAAACTGTTAAACTGATATAACCATTACCAACGTCAGATGGTTTTAATTGGTAAGGAAAAGGGGAATAGCTGAAGAAAAAATCATCCTCATCAGGGTCATATGCTTTTGGATTTATTTTTGAATTTATCTCTGCTTCTGTTATTGTAGGAGGAGGGGTAAGGAAAGGTAAAACCTGGTTAATATAATGCAATGCAGGATACCTATTCTCCCTGGCAAACTGAAAGGTATATGGCTTGGCATAAAGCATTGACTTATCGTCGTTTATTATAATGATATCATCATGCTTAGGAGGATTTGCATCTGCAAATTTTTGAATAGTCATGCTATCCTTATTATTACTTGGATCACTAATATTAAACAATATTTTTGCAATGTCCTTTTTTACAATATCATGAGCAAGATTATAAATCTTTTTCAACCTTATCTGGGGGTTTGTATAGAAATAATTAATATTTGTTACTTCATTTGTGGCTCTTTTTGTTATTTTTAAAGGGTATGTTAAGAATGCTGTTACATCATTTTCTCCTATCACAACAGAAACATTCATGTCTCCATAGGTTATATCAAAGCCCTGCTCCTTAAAAAATATTAAATTAATATTTTGCATGTAGCTGGTTATGAAATATTCAAGCTGCAATTGGATTGAAGGTCCAGGGCCATATAATGGGGGCAGGTTATAAACTCCAAACTGGCCATCATTAATACTCAATGTGCCTGCTATATAAGGAAATTTAGTAGTCATGCCCGTATCCCAAGGATATTCTGGTGGTTCTGGCTTATAAAATGAAAGATATTCAGCCTCCTGTTTTGTTATACCATAGGAAACCTCATGCTCATCATAAAAAATAGATTTAGCATTATCGGTTAAACCCCCCTGGCTCTCATAAATATGCCCCCCCTGCATGCCAACAAGATACAATCCTTCTCTCGTAGCAGTATCAAGGCTTGCTGTCACATAAGTTGTTATTGGCTTTACTTCATTTGGTATTTCCTGGGCATTTACAAGTTCCTGCACAGTCTGTACTTTTTCAGTTGTGCCTCTTAAATAAAAAAATAAAGTAGCTAAAAGAAGAATAACCATCCCTATAATTATGTATACAGTAACCTGGGCCCTCTTTTTTTTATGCATTGTTATACCTTATAAGGTGTTTTATTGAGTTTAAATAAGCATTATATTAAAATCTTTCGATAAAAATTAGTTAAGTATTTAAAATAAACATATTCAAAAAGATTTTTAATTAAAATTTCTTCCAAGCAGGTTATTCAAATGAAAATCTAAGAAAATATTTTAATGCTTATTAGATTAAGGTTTTCTGTATTTTTTAAGTTCAGCAGTTGCAACTTTTGACAGCTCATCAAAAATATCCCTTGGCTTCTTTTCCTTCTTTTTTACGCTTTTTTTCTTTGTTATTGGGGTTTTCTTTATGGTTGTTGTTTTCTTTGGAGCAGGCTTTATAACCTTTGGTTTGCCTATGTCAAGCCTTCCATGAAGCTTCTCTCTTATGTCACTCTCTGGTTTAGGAGCAAATGTGCTAAATATTTTATCATGCTCCTTAAATTTTTCCCTATCCTCTATAATTTTTTCCATAGCCTGTTTTCTTCTAATTTCAATTGAATTTGCCTGGTTTGGACTAAATGAAGAAGGTCTGATAGATGATTTAAATTGTGAGGTTATAGGCATGAATGGTTTTTTCTGCTTTGGCTTTGTGGATTTTTTATACAATAAGTAGCCAATTCCTGCAAGCAGGAGGATTATTCCAACAATTAAGAGGAAGATTTGCCAAATGTTGGATTTTGGTGGGTCAGTTGGGTCAGTTGGATCATACCCTTTATTAACTTCATCTCCATCTGATATCCCATCACCATCTGTATCCTTAACAGTTGGGTCTGTTCCTTCCCTATATTCCTCCAGATTTGTCAGGCCATCATTATCTTCATCATCAGATGAATCATCAAATTCAATATTAAGGCCATATTTCTCCTCCCATTTATCAGGCATTCCATCATTATCAGTATCTTCATTAGTAGTAGTAGGTATTGATGGGATAATCTCTTTTTTCACACAATAACCATCTTCATCACAGTTATCTGATTTACAGTCTGAATTTTTTATGCATTCTTGTCCATTCTCACATGGGGAGCATGAACCGCCACAATCATAATCTGTTTCATCATCATCAAGCTTATTATTATCACAGGTGTCTATGCTTATGCATGTGCCAAGGCCAGAATGACAATTACCAGACTCACAGTCACTATTCTTTTTGCATTCTTTACCAATTCCGCATTCTGGGCATGAGCCGCCACAATCTGTATCTGTCTCATCACCATTCTCTACATTATCATCACAAGTTGGTTCTGCACACTTCTTGCTTGAGTTGCAGAAGTCGCTTTTGCAATCATCATTGACAAGACAGTCTTTGTTAAGTTCGCATGATGGGCATGAGCCGCCGCAATCTATGGCTGTTTCATCTCCATCCAGCTCAAGATTAGAGCAGCTTGTTGGCTTCTTTGATGTATCAATAGTAATTCCATTACTCTTGCCAATCTCGCTGAATGAACCAGCTTTATTTATTGCCTTTACACTGAAGAAATATTTTATATTATTTGTTAGGTTGAGTTCATCACCATCATTGTCTTTATCAATATATACCCATTTGTTTTCATCATGGCTCTGTGTCCAATTAACTATTACTTTTCCAGAAGAGTCCTCAAGTATATAATAGTAGGAATCTATGCCAGAAACATTATCTTCTGATAACCATTTTACCCTGAGTTCATCTGTATGATAAGAATATTCAGGGTATTTATCAATGTTGCTTGCGTCATCAACAACTGGTGTTGAAGGAGGGGTTGTATCCATAATGAAATCTATGGTTTTGATAAGTGAACTCTTACCTCCTGCATAGCATTTTACATAATATTTGTAATTTCCATCATTTTGGAATGTTAATAATTCTTTATGCTCCTTACTTCCTGTGGAACTAAAGTCATTTCCATTATCTTGCTTTATGTTATCCAAATCATTACTGTAAGAGCATATTGCATTGTTATTTGTTGTAACATTGAGGTAGGTAGTTAATTTATTAACATATCTCTTTTCAGGTGATGCATCTACAGTAAGTTCCTGATCTAGGTTAACACTAATAAGAATTCCTTTGGGATCTGAAGGATCTGAAACAAGCCCTGCCTTATTCTTACAGGCAACATAATATACATAATCCATTGTATCCTCTGGAAGGCTTATTGTTTTTTGGTGTGACTTAGAAAAATTATGCTCGTCAAATCCAGGAAATTTACCAGTCATTGAATCATAATCTGTTGAGGAATCATCATATTTGCATATTGTCTCATCATCTGTCCCGACAATCAAAACTGTTTCAACAGGGCGCACCCCAATAGAGCTAGGGTCTGCTTCAAATACTTCTATAACCGGCATTGAATCATCAACATACAAGTCAAATATTCCAACTGTATTTTCATCGGGAGTCCAGAAGCCATCATCACACTTGACATAAAGCTTATGCTTCCTTAGGTTGTCTATAACATAATCCTCTTTTGTATGTGTTTTACTTCCAGTGCTGTCAAATGGCTCCATACCCTCATAGTTTGAGTTATCAATACCAAACTTGCATGATATGGCTTTATTAGTTGAAACTTCTATATCAAACTTAATGTTATTAGCAACACCATAGCTCGGCTGCGTAAGGGTGATATTAACCTTACAGGTCTTTGTGCATGGCCCATCGCAGTCAATTCCTCCTTCCAAAGAGCCATGATGAAAGTTTTGTATCCCATCAGAACATAAGATTTTTGCTGTGCAGTCAGGATAGCTTATGGATATACTTGCGTTGTTATCATTGCAGTCACCATAATTAAGGCCATCACGGCCTTTGCAAAGTCCATCCTTATCACCATCTATATGAACCCCATTGTTATTTACAGCACATCCTAATTCTGTCCATTCCTCATCATCCCAAGGGTCATCAGAAGGACCATCATCAACACCATCCCCATCTTTGTCAGGGTCTTCATCATTAAACAAGCCATCCTTATCATAATCATCTTTTGTTCCAGTTAAATCACTATTATGCTCTCCTTCTACTTCTTCTAATTTACATATACCGCTTTGGCAGGTTTTTGTGCCATCTTCAGTGCAGTTTATTCCCTCTGGGCAGTCTTCATCTGCACAATCTGTTAGGTCATCATTATCATCATCTTCATTATTGGTGCAGATTTCTGGTTCAACTTCTACTGCACATACACTTCCTTGGCAGGTTTTTGTGCCATCAGTACTGCATATTGTTCCTTCTTCACAATCAGATGTATCTGCACAATCTGTTAGGTCATCATTATCATCATCTATGTTATTAGTGCATATCTCTATTTCATCATTTCCTTCTTCTTCTAACTTACATACACTTCCTTGGCAGGTTTTTGTGCCATCAGTACTGCATATTGTTCCTTCTTCACAATCAGATGTATCTGCACAATCTGTTAGGTCATCATTATCATCATCTATGTTATTAGTGCATATCTCTATTTCATCATTTCCTTCTTCTTCTAACTTACATACACTTCCTTGGCAGGTTTTTGTGCCATCAGTACTGCATATTGTTCCTTCTTCACAATCAGATGTATCTGCACAATCTGTTAGGTCATCATTATCATCATCTTCATTATTGGTGCAGATTTCTGTATTGCCCCCAATATTGCACATGCTTATATCAATCCAGTCTGTCACAAGTGATTTCAATGATGTATCACTTGAGCTTATTATGAATCTTATGTTATGCTGGAGGTGGTCTGTGCACTCACTTAATTCGAGGTTATAGGCATATTCCATGCCTGTTGTTTTTACCTCTTTGCAAAATCCATCTGCTACTTGGTCGTCATCATCATCATAAAAAGGGAGTATATTAAAATCATCTACATCCTTGTAATATTCTTTGTTTTCTTCTGAATTCCATGCAAGCAACACATTTGGGCAATCAACCTCAGATGATATATTTTCACCTGGCTGGCAACAACAGGATTTACATTCCCCATTTGAATAAACTGTTTCAGGAGGGCAGTATGCGCAGCATTTTACATTGTCTTCATAATCAGTGCCGCCATACATCTCTTTGCACCATTGGTTTCCTTCTTCTATATTTTCTCCAGTCCACACATTTTCTACTGTTCCTGATATGTCAGAACATGCCGTTTGGCATACTGAAAAGCCGCTTTCAACATAGCTGGCATCACCTGTATCTGTAGAGCCGCCACCTTCCATTGGATCAGAATAAGGAAGTCCTGAAGCCTCTCCGCAAGAGGTTGCTTTTGTTGGCCCGCATCCTCCATTGCAGCCACAAGGAACTGTCTGTGGTGGGCAGTAAATACAGCATGTTGTTGCAGAAGGTTCAGCACATTCCTGGCACCATGTACTATCCTCACTCGCTCCCTCTACAGCATATGTTAGGTCATAACATACATCTAAGCAAACAGAAATCCCTCCCTGGTCAATTAGGGCTTGGACTCCTGCACTGTTCATGTCTGATTCTAAATCATCCATCAAGTCAGCTAGGTTTAATCCTAATTCAGTGCCATAACTAAGGCCTGAAGTAGAAGAAGTCTTATCATCATAATTTCCACAAGGGAGAACACATTCAACAGAACAGCATCTGCACTCTCCTGTTAATGGATTTAACCAATTACCTGGGCATATCTCTCCATCTTCACATGTGTATCCTTCCATCTGCTCACAGTTATCTGGGCAACAATTACCCCCATCACATTTTTTAAACGGATGAAGAAGAGTACCACAACCATATTCGCATGACCCCTCTAAATGCCAACCTTCTGAACAGCTGCCTTCACAGCTGCTAGTCTGACATTCATGCTCCTCTGCAGGCTCGGGGTTCTCAAACTCACATTTCCCATCAGGAGAAGGATCAGGTGGAACAGGAAGTCCTCCACTAGGACAACCAACAATCCCAAACAATAAGAAAAAAAGGCAGAACAAAGTAACTATAGTTTGAATCTCTTTTTTATTAATCATAATTTCATCTCAAAATTAATTTTAGTTTGGTTTATTTGAACTCTTGGTTATATTAATCTTTTTTAGTTCTATGATATATAAATCTTTTTATTTTTTATTATTAATTAGTCATATTGATTAATGAAGCCAGTTACAAGTATTACAAGATCCTGCCAGTCTTCTAATAATCCATCATTCACAGTAACTGTTAAATAAAAACGACTATCCTGCCCCAAACTTGCCACAGGGTAAGACAAGCCAGGGTCATATGTAAATTCAAGTTCATCTTCATCAGCATCATATGCTTTTGGGTTTATATCCTCCACTGTTATATCATCCTGAACATTTCCTTTAAAAAGTGTAGGCAAATAAATAAGATGCAGGGCAGGATTTCTGTTTTCACGAGCAAACTTAAATGTATAGGGTTTTGCATAAAGCATTGACTTATCATCATTTATTATAATAATATCATCATGCTTAGAAGGATTTGCATCTGCAAATTTTTGAATAGTCATGCCATCTTTATCATTGTTTGGATTATCAATATCAAATGTAATGTTTACAATATCATTCTTTATAATATCCTCAACAAACATATAAACCTTTTTCAGCCTTATCTGAGGGTTTGTGTAAAAATAGGTAACATTGGCTTTCATACCTATTGATTCTTTAGTTATAATTAAAGGGTATTCTAAAAATGCAGTTACATCCTCTTCTCCTACCACAACAGAAACATTCATCTCTCCATAGGTTATATCAAAGCCCTGCTCATCAAAAATCGTTAAATTAATGTTTGCCTGTAAATAATTAGTTATGTAAGTTATAAGCTGTGACTCTATTGAAGAATTCAAAGGGTCAGAGCCATTTAATGGGGGAAGGTTATAATCTCCAAAAGAGCCTATATCAAGCATAATCCTATCACCAACACAATCCTCATAAAACAGACAAGGAAAATATCTCCATGGATAAAGCCATGGATCAGGAAAATAAAAATATGATGTCTCCTCAGTCTGCCTGTATATACCATAAGAAACCTCGTGCTCACCATCAAAAATAGTTTTGGTATTATCGGGCGTTAAACCACCCTGGCTCTCATAAATATAACCTCCCTGCATGCCAACAAGATACAATCCTTCTCTCGCAGCAGTATCAAGGCTTGCTGTCACATAAGTTGTTATTGGCTTTATTTCATTTGGTATTTCCTGGGATTTTATAAGTTCCTGCACACTAATCTCTTTTTCAGTTGTGCCCTTTAAATAAAACATAAGAATAGCCAAAAACAGAATGATAATCCCAATTATAATATATACTGTAACCTGGGCCCTCTTTTTTTTATGCATTGTTATACCTTTTTGTATATTAATATATATATTAAAGAACTTTTATATAAACCTTTTGATTTTTGAAAATAATATTTTAATAAGAATTAAAGAAAAATTAGAATTAAATTAATGATTCTTTTTAGAAGAGACACACTAATAAATATTCTTTGCTTAAGATAAGTGTTTGTATATGTTTTCCAATGAATCATTAGCTTCTTTTGGGTGCATTACCAAGCTAATAAAGACACTTTTCAAATCAGGGCATGGCCTCAAGCCATATGGCTTTTCAGCAAATGATGCAATTATTGTTTTTACATTGTATTTTCTGCAAAGCCTTATGTTCTGCATCATCCTGCCTAAAATCTGTGATCTTATAATTCCCTCTGTGTTTAATATAGTGGAAAATGAAAAACCTATCATAATATTATTCTTATTTGCTAGCTTGCATAAAACCTGGTTAAGGCCAGAATTCCTATGGTGCATGGAATCCCTGGCTGCAATTGTCTCAAGGCCAAAAACAACATTTGCCCTGCTCTTTTCTATGGCATGCCTATCATTTCCTGTTGATCTGTAAACAACAATATTTGCAAGTTTTTTTACCTTAACAATATTTTTGGAATCTGCAACAAGGCCGCTAAAAAGCCTTATTTTTGTTTTTTCCTGCAGTTTTTTTATTTTTTCGTTTTGTTTAAAAAAATTATCTTTGTTTCTAAAAGCATAAATAAAACACAGGCCATCAATATTTAACTTTTCTGCTATTTTAATAAACTCTTTCTCATTGTCTTTTGGAAGAACAAAGTCAATAAACATATAATACCTTAATTGTGTTTTTTATTTAAATCTTTTTGTTTTAGGTTTGAGATTATTGTGCATGCATTGCAGACTGCTTTTTGTGAAGGCTCTCTGCAAATTGTGCAGTAGGTTATTTTGCTTTTTTTAAAACTTTTTTTCAATTCAGGCATTATTTTTAAAAACCAGTTAATCATGTTTTCCTTTGTTTTTGGATATTTTTTCTCAAAATCAATCAGCCTATTTCTTACAATCTCCCTGTAAGAGGACTGTGCATAAGGGCATCTTTTATATGCCACTGGAAATTTCTTAAGTTTTGAGTATAATTCTATTTCTTTTTCTTTGAAAAGATACAAGGGTTTTACTCTTGGAACAAATCCTTTGCTTTTAATTACGCCGGTTATTGGGCCCAGCCTTGCCATAAGCCCTGTGTTCCCCCTTAACAGGTTCATAAAAACTGATTCTGATTCATCGTCAAGGTTGTGGCCTGTTGCAATTTTGTCTGCCTTAAGCTCTTTTGCCTTTTTGTTCAGCAAATAGCGCTTCAGGATCCCACATATTGTGCAGTAAGGAATTTCAATTCCTTTTGAATCAAGCTCTTTTTTTATATCAGCAAGGGTATACCCTATTTCCTGCTTAAATGAAACAATATGAAGCTTTACATTATTTTTTTTGCAGAAATGCTTAAGGTTGTCAAGATTTTCCCTGCTTGAGTTCTTTATTGACGGGTCCAAGGTTATGGCCTCTATATTATAATCAAGCTTTTTAAGAACATAAAGCAGTGTTGTGCTGTCCTTGCCCCCAGAGCATGCAACCAAAATTTTTTCTTTTCTTGTAAAGAGTTTGTACTTTATTATTGTGCTTTTTACTTTTTTCAAGATAGCCCCATTGCATTCCATAAACAAAATAAAAAAGTCATTATTTATAAAACTGCTTTTTATGCAAAAAGATTTATATAGTTATGATTTTAAAGTGATTAAACACAGAAATGAAAAAAAACATAAGAGAAATAGGGTATAAAGAACCAAGAGAAAAGGTATATAATTTAGGGGCATTGCTCTTGGAATTTTATAAAGGAAAGATTAGAGTTGAGGGAGCAGAAAAAATACCTGAAAAAGGCCCCATGCTTATTCTTGCAAATCACACAAACTACGCTGATCCTGTTTATCTTGCTTATGCTTTCCATAAATACACAAAAAGCAGGATACATCTTAATTTCATGATGCTGGATGATTTCTTCGGAGAAAATACCTGCTTTACCAAGGGATTCAATAAATTAGTTAATTTGGTTAATAGCTATCAGGTAAACCGTGAAAGAATAACCAAGAATCAGCGTAATTTTTTTAAAAATATTTTATTGGATGATTTTCTGGCGATTTTTTTTACAGGAACGCGCTCCAGGGATGGAAGATTTAACTACATGCTCAGGGAAGAAAGGCCTCCGACAGGCCTTATCCATCTTGCAGAGTTGGCACAGAAAGAAAGCAACAATCTGGTGAAAATACTGCCGGTTGCAATAACCTATAATGTGTTAGGAAATGTCACAGTCACTTTTAGCAGGCACAGGACGTTCAGTCCGGAAAAAGATTTTCCAGAGCAAAGAAAAAAATTCGCAGAGGAGGTTATAAGCACCATCGGGCAGAATGTTAAGGTCAATCTGGACAGCCTGTTTGCAAATTATCTTGTGCAATATGTAACCCAGCATGAGAATGACAGCAAATCAGCTAAATTAAGTTTAAGCATTGAAAAGTGCCAGGATGACATATACTCAATAGTAAGCTCTCTTAGTGAAAAAAATAAAATAAACCTTGATATGGCCCTGTTAAATGACAGTTATTTTTCAGATAATTTTTTTGCAGTTTCAATGTACTTCAATAAGAAAAAAGCAATTGAATTTATGCCTGGTGGAAAATATGCCCTTGATAAAGAAAAAATAAAAAACCCCCCTTGCATAGCAGAAGGCAGAACAAAGGACGAAGTAAAAAAAATAGGGCCAGTGGAAAAAATAAGGTATTTAATGAATGTCAGAATAATAGACAGGAATATAATGTACAACAGCAATAAAATAATTCACCTTGATGAAATTACTAAGGAAATTTATGAAAGAGTCAGGAAAAATAATTAGAAAATTCTTTAATGATTTTTTTATCAAGCCCAATCAAAGGCCTCAAAACCATTGCCTTAAGTTCCAACTCTTTAAAGCTTTCAAGGGTCTGGCCAACAACAACAGCCTTTGCATTATTTTCTTTTGATATCTCATCCAATTCTTTAATATTTTTTATTATTATTAATTCCGGCTCAAACCCATAGGCAAATTTCCTGATTAATCCAATATTTGTTTTTTTCAGTGAAACAGGAATTACAAAACATCCGCGCTTCATCATCAATAATGAAGCAAGCAAAGAGTTTTCATCTTCTATTAAAGAAACAACTTTTCCTTCAACACCAACAGGAAGTCCATTAAATCCTTTAATTTTTTTAATAAAAACATAAGCATAATCCAAAATCTCTATGCCTATCTCCAAATCAAAATCCTTTAAGCTGACTTTTTTATTGAATTTTTTGCATACAAATGAGCCAATTTCTCTTTCTATCTCAGGGGATGTTAAGGGAAAATTCTTGTTAAGCCTTTGCGCAGAAACCCTAAAGCTCCTGAATTTCTTGTTTTCTATCAGCTTTGAAACTGTTTTTTCTATTTCCTTTATCTCTGGCTCAATAACCAATGCATGGCTGAAAGAAGAGATTCCAAAAACATATTTCAGGCAGTTCAATTCCTGCTCTGCAAAGATGATAATTCTTCCTCTAAGTCTGTCTATTTTTTCATATTTAACATTATTTTTCTTAAGGCAGTCCTTTATGTTATCAATAAGCTTTTTCTCAAAAACTATCCTGTTATTGCCTTTTAGGCTGATTTCAGAATACCTTACTATAACAACATTTTCCATCCAGCTGGAAAAAGATTTTTTGTTTATATTCCTTTGGTTTTTAAATTAAAGCTGATTTATTGCCTTGAACATAGAAAACTATTTATATGAAAATCTATTTCCATCCAATAAGATGTCAAATACAGGGCTATCTAAACTGAGTATTAGAGTGTTATCTAAACTATTTGCCCATGATAATATGACATTAATTTGTTATAAGAAAACATGGTAAGACCCAAATTTTTCTGGGCCCGTGCAATGTTTTCTTGATTTCTGACAAAACCTTTTCAGATTCTTTGCAAAGCCCAGTTAAATAAATCCAAAGGTGAGTGCAATGCAAAAAAATAACTGGGATGCAACATGCCCCCTATGTAAGGATGTAATAGACAACCCAATATGCCCGGAATGCCTTGAAAGCGAGATAGAACAATGGCTCTCAGGCAAGGATCCAATCTATCTAAACAAAATAAGAAAAAGCATTGCACACTTTGACAATAAAGAAATCAATGGTCCAAAATGCATCAAATGCAACAAGCAGGTCGAGATATGCCCATACTGCTTCATAAAGGATATTAACAATATAATCAAGGAAAAACACCCGGAGCTGTT
>Ga0210051_1000387_pt1 | contig 39836 bp, 39 predicted proteins | sample CryGey092014_all_FD_185464 | JGI IMG/M metagenome (GOLD analysis project Ga0210051, IMG submission 185464) | Groundwater microbial communities from aquifer - Crystal Geyser CG23_combo_of_CG06-09_8/20/14_all (SPAdes) (version 2) | ecosystem: Environmental > Aquatic > Deep subsurface > Groundwater...
CCCTTGGTCAATTCTGCAATCTGATAACTATTTCCACCAGCTTGAATTTTTTTGTCATAATCTGCTATTTTAATACTTGCTTCATCTCTTTTATTTTTATAGTCATCTGCAATTGCTTGTGCTACTTTTTGGTCAGCCCTTGCTTTTTTCTCTTTTTCATCAAGAGCTTTTGTTTCTTTTTTAAACAAACCACTGATAAATTTGTAAATTAATCCTGAGGCAACAGTTTCAATTGTGCAGATGCTCAATGTTGCCCAGAAATTGGGCTCTATTTTTTCCCATTGACAGTTTCCTCTGCTTTGGCATTGCTCTTCTGTTCCGCATTGGTTCCAAGGATCGCCTGCTGTTGAAGTCATGCAGTCTCCGCATAATGAGCTTGATGCAGGAGCATATTTTGGAACACAATCATTGTTTTTTTCTGTTAATTGACAATCACCAAGACCTTGGCAATCTTCAGTTCCATCACATAATCCAGTAGGCCCGCCTATCGTTGTCCACATATCCCACCATTTTGGCGTAATCAGATCTGCGCCTAAAAATGAAAATGCTTGTCCAAGCCAATCAAGATTTTTTGCCCAATCCGCTCTATACCATTTGTATTTTGCAACATTTGGATCAGAATCATTTCCGCAGCTTCCACATTTTATGTAGTTGTTTGCTTTCCAGTATGCTATTGAAGAATAATTGCAGATTTGCTCTCTGTCCTCGCTGAGAGCATTTGCAATGACATCGCCGTTTTGGCAGCTGTAAATAAAATGAGCTTCTCCTGGCCCCTGATATTGAACACATGCAGACTCTCCATTATTGAGGCTGATATTGTCTCCTGATTTTTTATTTGATTCGCCATTCTTGTCTTTTACTCCAATCTCGCCTACTTTCAAGAAAGAAGTATTGTATCCTAATGTTGTATCACTTAAAGTGATATTGCAATTAATTTGCTGGCAGGAAGAATTTCCTGTTGTTTCATTGACCCTGCAGACAGACTGTCCGACTGCACATTCTTGATTATTTTGCAATCCTTCTCTTTCCCCGCAGCTGTTATACCAATAAGAATTTCCGTCAGTGTAGCATTTTGTTTTTGCATGCGAAATGCAATTAGGGCATTTTTCATTTTTGAAAGTTCCGCCTTTGTTGTCGCAATCGCCTTTTGTTGTATAGAAGCATGATTCCTGCATCCAACAATATCCTTCTCTTTCAGGCGGAGTTAAAGTCACACAATCCTGATAATTCAAATCATCTCTTGTATCAACTTGCATATTATATTTGTCTGCAAGAACCTCGCATTTTTTCTCGAAAAAATGATATTCTGTTGATTGAATTACCTCTCCAATCCTGAAAACACAGCATGTTGGCTGGCATCCTTCGATTTTTGTAATATCTTTTTCAGGAGAGGGAAATCCGCCATTGTCAGCGCATTGAATAGAGTATTTTGCAGCATCACAGCTTCCGTCTGCTTCAATGCAGACAGTGGTTTTGCATTCGCTTATTCCTGCATTCATGCAGGTTTGGTTGGGATAAAAAGTTCCGCCAGTGCAATTGCTTTGCTCAACATTAGGAGCGCAATAAGCCCCATTATTTGTTTTCGTACAACAGCCTGTATCCCCCGCGGCAGAGACAAGAGGCAATATTTCTTTTGAATTGCTGTTTTCCTGATTCATTAATGCAAAAGAATCAGCTGAAATATAAGTCAAGCTTGCGACTAATAATGCGCAGAAAATTGCAATTATCTTAATTCCAATGCTTCCTGTTTCTTTTTTTCTCGCTTTTTTTTGTCTTTTCATTCTTTTGTTATGTGCTTTGATGGTTTTTGAGCCCAGTTTCTTTTTGTCAACTTTTAATAACTTTTTTACCAGCTTTCACTTCCTACAAGGAAATAAAATGAAAAAGTCTTGTCCAAACCCATTCTGTTGTATTCTATTTTATACAATGTATTTTTTGAATTATAAATAACTCCTGCAGAATCAGAAGGAATCTCGCTGTAGGAAGAAGAACCCAAGCTCATTATTTCTGAATCTGGATTTGTTCTCAAATTAATTTCAATAATCCTTGCAAGCTCGCTCTCAATCACAATCGGATTTTTTCCAGTCATGTATCCATTGACAACCTGAGCAGCAACATCCCTGATTTTCACCAAATCAATTGGAATGCTTACTGCATAGTTATCTACAATCATGCTTGCCTTTCCTTTCTTTATTGTGAGAGGATATGAAAAAGTTATTATGATGTTGTTTCCAAAAGTTGAATTTTGAATTGTTAAAATTCCAGGAGTTATTTCCATCTGATTTTTGAAGCTTCCAAAATTGCCAACGCAGTTATAGAAATCAAGATTTACAGTCATGAAATTGCTTAATTCTGTCTGCATTTCATTTATAGATGGAAGCAGATTTACATTTTCTCCTGCATTTTTATCATAGAATAAAGCATAATTCATTATTGGAGCATCACTCATCACAGCATAAGGAAGCCCTATTCTTGCAGGTCTTGGAATAATATATCCGCCCTGTCTTCCCAATGTATTTATTGATTTTCTCGCAGTTGTTTTCATGCAGTCCTGAACATAATTTTTCAATTGAGGAGCTCTGCTCTCAAGAAAAGCTTTTGCCTGAGCCTCTGTCATGCCTGCTTCTTGTATTTTAGGCATTAAAAATACAAAAAATAAGACAGCTGCGACAATCACAATTGCTATTATAATGTATAATGTAATCTGGCCTCTTTTATTTAACATTTTACAACGAAGAAGATAGATATTTTATGTTTATAAATTTTCCTTTAATTTAAGCCAGAAATTAGAAGTTTAATCTATTTTAATCATCATTGCTTTCAACTCTAGGCGCGAGTATAAAAACAATTTCTATGTTCTCTCCTCTGAAATCAATCCTGCAAGGATAGTCATTAGAAAACTGCAGCTGCACTTTTTCAGCGATTTTTGCTCCTTTTGCAAATTTTTGCAGGTATTCCAAAGAATATTTTGCCTTGCTGTCTTTTATCACAAGCTTTGCCTCATCCCCGCCAAACTCGCTTCTTGCCTTGTTCAAGGTTCCAGAAGCATCGATTATGAATTGTTCTGCTGCCTTGTTGGTTATAAAATTGCAGGCGTCTGCAACAATCATTGCATCTGTGATAGCTTCTGAAAAAGAACTGCTGTTTAATTCTATCTTGTTATCGAATTCAAGCTGAGGAATAGTTCTTTCCTCCTGCTCAAGATTTAACAAAGAAAGCGAGAAGCTTCTTTTTGAAGCATCCTGTATTGCCAAATGTAGCATTTCGTCTTTGACTTCAAGAACAAGCTTGCTGTTTGCAGTAACTCTTCTTAAAACCGCCTTTAAATCCTGCAAGTTCAATCCTAAGATTACTTCCTCTTTGTCAAGTTCAAACTGCGAGAATGCAGATGCAGGAAGCTTTAGATTGACTAAAGCCACATTTGCAGGGTCTATAGCAATTATATTCAATCCCGCTCTTGTGACTCTTGCCTTTACTTCTGTCACAAGCTCTGAAAGAATAGAGATACCCTCACTCAGAAGCTGCGGATTGTCAAGTTTTAATTGCATTTTAATTAACTCTTTATTATAATGAAAATTATAATGAAAACTGATGAACGTTTTGTTTTTAAATTTTGTTATTCTCATTTATACAAATCTATTTAAAAATAAAATCCAAGTAAATTGAGAGAAAAATGGAAGGAGAAGAGGCTAAGAAAGAGGAAGCAAGTCAAGATGAGCAGACTCAGAAGGTTAATGAAAAGCTCAGAAGGTCATGCTTTTTTTATTATCTAAGAAAAGATGTGCAGCAGGGGCTTTTGAACTTTTCAAAGAACAGAGAAGTAGTTCCTTCTTACAAAGGCGGTTTTGGAAAACGGCCGGATATGCTTCAGTATCCAAGCGATGTTAAAAATTTAGTCATGAAGGGCGCGACATCATTTCATTGCTCAGAAGAATTATGGGAAAACCCTCTTTCGTTGAATCTTGAAATGTCCCAAAGACAGATTGATGATTTAAGGACAGGCTGGGACTTGATTCTTGATATTGACTGCAAATTTCTTGAATACAGCAAGATTGGCGCCCAGCTTTTGTCAGAAGCTTTGAAGTTCCATAATATTAATAATTTTGGGATAAAATTTTCAGGAGGAAGCGGATTTCATATCGGTGTTTCAGCAGATGCTTTTCCAAAGAAAATAATCCAAGACTCAGGAAAAATCCTTGTAAAAGAGTTTTTTCCCCAGGGCCCGAGAATTATCGCAGCATATCTGAAGCAGATGATAATGCAGCCTCTTGCTACAAGAATCTTATCAATGAATCCCTTGCGGGAAATAAGCGAGAGCATTGGAAAATCTATCCAGGAATTGACAGCCAATCAAAGATTTAATCCTTTTTCTGTTCTTGATATTGATACAATTTTGATTGCGCCAAGGCATTTGTTCAGAATGCCCTATTCTCTTCATGAAAGAACAATGCTTTCAAGTATAGTAATAAAGCCAGAGCAGATTGCAAGTTTTCATCCTGCATGGGCAAAGCCAGACAGGGTTTATCCAAAAGAATACATGCCTGTTCCTGATGAGAATGAGGCAGATGAACTTCTTCGCGAAGCATGTGACTGGCAGGCAAAGCAAAATCAGTCAGTGAAGGATGCCAGAATGATTAATAATATAATTAAAAAAACAAGCGGCGTCGATGAAAAGAGAACTTTTAGTGATAGATTTGTCGGAATAAAAGATTTGAATGAGAGCTTTTATCCGCCATGCATCAGAAATATTCTCCAAGGAATGAAGCAAGACGGCAGAAAAAGAGCGTTATTTATTCTGCTTAATTTCTTCAGATCCTTGCATCTTGACAAAGAAGATATTGAAAAAAAGATAGAAGAATGGAATAAGAAAAATTATAATCCCCTCAAAGAAGGATATATCAGAACCCAGCTTGCATGGCATCTTAGAAGCAAGATAATGCTGCCTCCAAACTGCGATAAGAATTATTACAATGATATTGCAGTATGCATTCCTGATTTTCTTTGCGGAAAAACCAAAAATCCTGTAAATTATGTTCTTAAAAAAATAAGGCTTGCTGAACAGCAGGCAGTCTGGCGGGCTGAAGAGCAGCAAAAAGAGGAAAGGCAGAAAAGCCGAAGAAAAAAGCGTCAGCAATAAACCGAGAATAAAGATAAAAATTTATAAATTGCTTCTGCCTAATGAAGATATGAAAAATTTGAGAAAAGAGGTAATTTATATTGCATTATTATTGCTGGCAATTTTGGCAATTCTTCCTTTTGCAAGCTCGCAGTATGCCCTCACAGCAAATGAAACTTCAAAAATAAATATTGCAAAAAACTGGCTTACAAACCAGACAAAAACTCAATGGCCCTCTTCAACAGACGAAAATTCCCTGGTTCTGCTCGCTCTCGCAGATGATGCAAATTCTGCATCAAAAGGCCGCGATGCTCTGCTTGCAAAATCAACAAACAGCGAGTGCTGGCCTGTCCAAAGCGGAGGATGCAGCATAAAATCCACAGCAATGGCTTTGCTTGCATTAGATGCTTTTGGCGAGGATACAAGCACTATTCAATCATGGCTCGTTGCAAGAAAAAAATCTTTTGCAGAAGGAGTTTCATGGTATATGCAGCTGGATACGTCTGAAAATGCAAAATGCAAAATTTCATATGATGGAAAAAATTACAATGTGAGTGTTGGCAAAGACAAAAAAGTTTCTTCAAGCGCCGGAACCTGTTTGAGCCTCGCGCAAAACAATTATTGGCTTAAAGTTTCAAGCGGAAGCTGCTTGGACAAAACATTTACAGTAAATTGCGATAAAGATTTCAAGGTTTCTTTTATTTACACAAAGAATTCAGTGCTCTATGTTTCAAGCCAGATTTTTGATGGAGCTTCAGGGCAGTCTGTTGATGCAGCAATAAAATCTTACTGCCTCGGATTTACATCGTGCGATTATGAAGGAACATTATGGGCTGCTTATGCTTTGCAGCAGGCAGGAAATAATTATTTCTCGATGCTGCTTCCATATCTTGCAGGACAATCAGACCTTGATGTAAATGCAAAATATCTGCCAAACACATTTCTTTTTGCATTGACAAGCTCTACGAATTACGGAGAACAGGTATTGCAGTCACAATATACAGAAGGCAATTGGCAGGCTCCTGGCTCAACATATGGCGGAATTTATGATACAGCCCTAGTGCTTCTTATGCTCTCAAGCTCAACAGCAGGAGAATATGGAAATCTTTCATCTGCATTAAATTATGTTTTTACAGTGCAAAAAGCAGAAGGCAATTGGCAGACTGCAAATTCAGTCAGAGACACTGCATTTATGGTTTATGCTATTGCTCATCCTCTTCCTGCATCAATTGGAGGAGGGGGAATTGAAGAGAAAACAGAATGTGAAAATATGGCAGGCTCATGCAAATCCTCCTGTGATGCTAATGAAAATCAATTGACTTATGCTTGCGAAGGAAGCGATGTCTGCTGTGAATTTAAAACATGTATTGAGCTTCAAGGACAGGTATGTGGCTTTGATCAGCTTTGTTCAGGAGCTTCCCAGCAATCAAAAGACGGATTGTGCTGCATTGGAACGTGTTCTGAAAAGCCAAAAAGCTGTTCTGAATTAAATGGTGTGATGTGTGAGCAAAATGAAAAATGTTCAGGCAATTTTGAACCTGCTACAGATACAAATTATTGTTGTGTTAATGGAGAATGCAAGAAAGCAGGCTTATGGTGGCTGTGGTTGATTATAATTGCTGCAATTGCAGTAGTTGCATATTGGCAGCGCGATAAATTGAAAAAGTTTTTTGGAAAAAGACCTCCAAGAACAGGCCAGTATCCAGGCCAGTATCCTGCTCGTCCAATTTATCCTCCAGTCCCTCCAAGATTGCCGCAAAGACCAATTCCAATAAGGCCAATTTATGCTACACAAACACAACCAAGGCCAAGACCTTTGCCATTATCAAGAATTCAGGCTCCAAAGCCAAGCTCCAAAAAAACAGCAGAAGAAGAATTGCAAGAAACCCTGAAAAAACTCAGAAAATTAACAAAATAAGATGAAAAAGGTTTTTCTTTTTTTATTTTTCATGGCTTGTTTTATTCTTTCTTTTCAGCTTGCTTCTGCAGACTGTGTAAATATAACAATTCCTAAAACAGTTTATTTTCCAGGAGAAACTTTTCAGGCTGAAATCTCGGGAAATTTTTCCCAGGATCTTGCATATTCCAACATTTATTTTTTTAAAGATGGAGTTGAAAGGCCTCTTTTTTTCAATTTGACTACAATTTCCAAAGGAAAATATTTCGTTTATGCTGAATTGCCCTCAAGCCAGGCAGACATTGGTTCTTGGTCATTTGAAATTCAAAACGCTCTCTGCACAGAAAACAAAATCTTGAAGAGCATTACAAGCCAAGCAAATTTTTCCATAATAAAATCGCTTTCTGATTCTTATTCTTGGCTTACAAACCAGACAAAAACTCAATGGCCCTCTTCAACAGACGAAAATTCCCTGGTTCTGCTCGCTCTCGCAGATGATGCAAATTCTGCATCAAAAGGCCGCGATGCTCTGCTTGCAAAATCAACAAACAGCGAGTGCTGGTCTTCTTTTCAAGGGCAAAATTGCAGTGTTAAATCAACAGCTTTGGCTTTAATGGCTTTGAAAAGCCAGACAAGCGATGCTGCAAAAAATAAAATTATCAATTGGCTTGTTGATTCTCAAAATAATCTGAATATTGGTGTTTGGGATATTATTTTTAATTCTTCGCAAAACACTTCATGTGTTCTTTCGATAAATAGCAATTTTGACAATATTTTGGTTGCTGCTGGACAACATGTTGAATCAATAACCTCAAAAATTCCATCATCAGACACAATCAATGTTTCATTAGTCTGCCCGGCGGTTTCTGGAATTGAAACTGCAAAAATAGTTCATACTTTTTTTGGAAAAGTCACGGAAATTACAATGCAAAAAGAGATTTCGGATGAAACCTTAACTTTTAAATCAAGCCCAAATAATAAAAAATGCTGGGGAAATGGTTTTAGAGAAGATTGCAATGCAATTTCGACATCTTTTGCGATTCTTGCTCTAAATAACGTTTCTTCACAGGCAGATCTGAACGGCGCGATATTGTGGCTTAAAAATAATTCAAGAACAACAGAAGAAAAAGCATTTGCATATCTTTTTTCAAAAGATTTGTCGATAAAGCAATGGCTTGTCAATAATCAGGCGCAATTGGGTTTTTGGTCAAATGATTCAATTGCTGTAAATAATCAATCAGACGCAGAATCTACAATTATTGCATTATATTCACTGATTAATTCAGGAGAAAAAACTCAGGATGTTTCAGATGCAATATCAAAAGCTAAATTATGGATTCAGGAACAGCAAAAAAATAATTTCAACAATGCTCTTTCAAAAGAAGCTCTTCTTCTCTCCTTTATTTATCCAATTTCTCAGGTCGAACCAATAATATCTGTCGATTTGGGAATAATAAAAACAGTTTCAAACAGGGTATTTTCCCTGACATTGAGAAACAAAGGATTTTTAGCAATTAATTCTACAATTTCTATCAATGAGCTTGGAATAAAGCAAAATCTTTCTGTAAATTCTGGCGAGTATAAATCTGCCACAATTTTAATTCCTGCGAGAGCAGATCATCTTGTGACAACATTGACTATTGACTATTCTACAAAATACGGGCTTGCAAGAAAATATGATGTTCCGATGATAATCTTTGCATCTGGAAGCTCTGAACAAACAATTCCAGGCCAAGGAATTCCTTTGCTTCCAAGCTCTTTAAGTTTTAATGAGACTTCTATAAGTGAGAAATTCACAACAGACAAAAACAATCTTCTTGAGATTCATTTAAGAAATAATGCAAAATCTACGCTTAACAACATCTCAATCACAACAACAATAGGGCTTGCAGGAATAATCTCTGTTTTGAATTCATCAATTCCTTCAATTTCATCAGGAGAAACAGCAAAAATTGTTTTGAATATAACTTCCAATAATGCTATTCCAACAAATTATAGCGGAGAAATTCAGGCAGAAGTTGGAGGGGCTTCAGTTTCATTGCCTGTTTTAATACAGATTACCTCAACGAATTTAACGCAAAATAAAACCTGCTCGCAGTTAAATGGAACTGTCTGCAAGCAGGATGAATTGTGCAGCTATACTGTTATGGCCTCAGATATTGCAAATTGCTGTATGGGCAAATGCAATAAGCTTTCTAGCAAAGTAAATACCGGGAGAATAATCGGTTTTGTAATGATTTTTATTGCAATACTTGTCGTTATTTTATTTCTTCTGCGAAAGCCTAAAAAAGCAAAAGGCAAAACAGAAATGGGTGAGGTTGTAGAAAAAATAGAGGAAAGATACAAGAAATGATTTTATTTCCTCTTTGATTTTTTTGTTTTCTTTTTGTTTTCTTTATTCTCTTCAGCAATTTCCTCTTTTTTTTCAGAAATTTCTTCGGGTTTTTGCTGTTGCTGTTGCATTAATTTTTGAAATTGGGATTTCATAGCTGCATTCTGCATAATCATTGTTTTTGCGAGCGCGTCATATCTGTGCAGTCTCGCAGTCAAATCATTGACAAAAGCATTTACATCATTTAGTTTAATTCTCATTTCTTCCGGCGCTATCACTTCAATCGAGGAAGGAAGATAAGTGAAAATAATATCTAAAAGTTTTTTGAAATTTTCAGCAAGAAGCTCAACTTCGCTAAAACTTGAAAATAACTCTTGTTTCTCAACTGCTTTTGGAGGATATATTTTTTTATTTATAATTTCCACGCCGCTTTCTTTTCCAATTGTTTCAATGATTTTATTCAGGCTTTCTTCCACATATTCTGGCGGCCTTCCAAGAATTTCGATTATAATTACTGCATGAATATGCCCTTTCTCAATTTTTTCTTTTATATTTGCCATATTTATGATAAAAAACCCTCCTTTTTAATTATTATCATTAAAAGAAAAAATATCAGCAGATAAAGAGCTAACTGCTTGTTCCTCTCACTCTTTGATTCATAATTTGCCAGGGTTATATTTTGTAAATTAGATATTGCATTTGAAGTGATTATTTGACCTTCTTCTTTGTTGGAGGAGATAATTGCATTTGAGTTTATTACTGTAATATTAAAAGTAAATTCTTTCGGTGTCTTAAGCCCTTCTTTCAGAATCTTAATCTTTAGCTTATAGTCTCCATTTTCAATGTCTTTTTTGACAGAATTATTAAGAAGAATTGTTTCAGTGTCATTCGAATCAATTTCTATCTTCTGCTTGTTTGATTCACGGCTTTCATTGTCAGAGCAAGAAAGACAGCTGCTTCCATCATAGACATAGCTCCATGCTTCTATTGTTTGAGAATGATTTTGTTCATTTTTTGCTTCAACTTCAACACTAAAATTCTCTTCAACATAAACAATACTTGGATAATTAATGTTGTAAATCATTTTATTTTCATTAGAACCTGAAGAAATTTCATTTTCATTATTTGATAAATCATCTGAATTATCTAACTGATCTGTTGATTGATTTGAGCTTTGATCTGTTTGATTTTCCTGAATTTGATCTTGTTGACTGCAATTGTTCATAGCTCCTGGCGTTGGTATTTCTGCGCACCAATTATCATTGAAAAATTGAAGGCTTTCACCAGTTCCATTTGCGCCCCACGAAGAATTGTAAAAAATAGAATCAACTATTACAAGAGAGCTGTTTTTCAAAGATAAAATTTCTCCGGAATTTGACAGTGAGAAAGAGCTGTCAAAAAGAGTGCCGTTAAATTCAGGATTATCGATAAGAAAAAAATCAACATTGTCTGCAATTACTGCGTAACTGTTATTTTCTATAATCCATGAGCCGTTTATTAATGTTAATCCGTGATTTGTTTCAGCCTCATAAAATTTCCACCCGCTTAAGTTAATGTTTGACTCGTTGTTGTAAATCTCTATCCATTCACGTTTAGTGTCACTTCCATTCAAATCATACATAATCTCATTTATCATTAATGCAGAAACAAAATTACAAAGAATGACTGACAAAAATAAAAAAACAAGAGCTTTATTTCCAGACTCCTGGAATTTTTGCATTACAGAATTTGCATTTGCCATTTATCAAATTGTTTTGTGAGACATGAAGGCCTATTCTTTTTATCAGCAATTTCTTGCATTCTGGACAGAAGGTGTTATTGCCATCTTCATCAGGCAGATTTCCAGTGTAGACAAAATTTAATCCTGCTTTTTGGGCCATTTTTCTCGCGCTTCTCAGCCTTTCAATTGACGTTGAGTTTAAATTGATTAATTTATATGTTGGCCAAAAAGCAGTGAAATGAACCGGCGTATTGACACCAAGATTTTCTTTTATCCAGTTTATCATCCAGCTTATCTCAGAATCCTTGGCATTTAATGTCGGGATTATTAAATTTGTTATCTCAACCCAAACCCCCGCTTTTTTGTACATCTTCAAGGATTTCAGAACAGGCTCAACCCAGGCTCCAGTGATTTTTCTATAAAATCTGTCATTCCCTTTCAAGTCAATGTTCACGCCATCAATGAATTTTGTTATTTTTTTCAAAGGCGTTTCCTGAATAAATCCATTGCTGACAACAACATTCTTCAAATTTTGCTTTTTTGCAATTTTTGCAGTGTCATGCATATACTCGTAAAAAACAGTGGGCTCTGTGTATGTATAGCATACAATTTTGCTGTTGAGTTTCTTGGTTTCCTCAACAACTTTTTTTGGGGGCATGCTAAAATGATTGATTTGTTCAGGCATTCCCTGGGAAATTTCCCAGTTTTGGCAGAACAAGCAATGTAAATTGCAGCCAGCAGTTGCAATGCTGAAGGCTTTTTCTCCAGGCAGAAAATGATAGAGGGGTTTTTTTTCTATAGGGTCAAGGTTTGCAGAACAAGGCTTTCCATAAACAACACTATATAATTTTCCCCTGATGTTTTGCCGTACTCCGCAATTGCCCCTATTTCCTTCTCTGATAACGCAATTTCTTGGGCAAAGACTGCATTGAACGATTTTATCTTTTAATTGCTTGTAAAAACTTGCCTCGTGCTCATCAACTTTTTTGATTTTTTCGCTTTTCATTTTATTTTAAAACAAAATTTTCAAAAGAAATTCCCTTTTCTGAAATATCTTCTGCTGAAATTGCCAGCCCTTTTCCAGTATTTTCAAGCTTTTCAGGCTCTATGAACCACCAACCTTTATGATTGAACTTTACAGCGACTATCGGAGATAATCCCAAAATTTCTGAAAATTTTAAAAGCTCTTGAATTTGCTCTGAATTAAGATATCTTTTGCTTTCTTTGCAGGTTTTGCATTCAATAGCATATTTCCTTGTTTTTTTTCCAGCTATTAAATCACAAGAAAGTTCTGTTGTTGAGCCGCTTCCTGCAACTCTCACGCATGCAAATCCTTCTCTCCACAGCATATGCAAGAGTTCTCTTTCTGCTGCAGAACCTTTTTCCTTGTTTCCCATATTTTAAATTCAGATGTCCTGCGCGAGAATTGTTGTTCTTTTGTTTTCTTTTGCTCGCTCAACAGCTTTTTTCAGAAGTTCTTGGGCTGCCTTATCCAAGGCATTTGCAACATCAATTCCAACACGCATTTCTTTAGGAACCTGTTTTCTTATGTTTGATTTTATTATTAGCATTTTTTCTTTTATTCTGGTTTCATAAATGGAAATAAAATAACATCACGGATTGATGGCTGGTTTGTCAGCAGAATGCAAAGCCTGTCTATTCCCATGCCATATCCTGCAGTTGGAGGCATTCCAATCTTCAATGCATTCACAAAATCTTCATCCATTGGCATTGCTTCTTCGTTTCCAATTTTTAGAAGTTTTGCCTGCTCTTTCAGTCTTTCTTCCTGGTCTAATGGATCGTTCAGCTCATCATAGGCCTTTATTATCTCTGCGCCGTCAATTATCAGCTGAAAAGTGTTTATTTTTCTTGGGTCTTTTTCATTTCTTTTTGCAAGAGCGATCATTTCCACTGGATAATGCGTCAGAATTATTGGCTGTATTATGCTTGGTCTGACTACTCGTTTGTATAATTCATCAAGCAGTGCGCCGTAATGCTTGCAATTTTGAATATTCACATCTTTTAATCTTTTAGAAATAATCTCTTTCTTAAGTTTTTCAAAATTGTCTGCCTTATCTATGTCTATCTTGGTTTTGTCAAGCATCAAATCTCTGAATTTTGTTCTTTTGAATGGAGTCTTCAAATTTATTTTTTTACCCTGATATTCAATTTCATCCCTGAGTCCAAGTTTCTTTTTTAATCTTTCAACTAATTCTTCAGTCATTTCAATTAGTTTTTCATAATTTTGATAAGCATAATAAAATTCAAGCATTGTGAATTCTGGATTATGGAACGCATCAATTCCTTCATTTCTGAAATTTTTGCTTATTGTAAAAACCTTTTCAAATCCTCCAACAACTAATCTTTTAAGATAAAGCTCTGGTGAAATTGCCAGGAAAAGATCTATTTTAAGCGCATTTAGGTGAGTCTTGAAAGGCCTTGCCGAAGCCCCTCCATAAATTGACTGCAATGCAGGGGTTTCAACCTCTAAAAATTCTTTTTCTTTCAGATATTTTCTTATTTCATCAATGATTGTCGCTCTTTTGATAAAAACCTCTTTAACCTCCGGGCTCATTATTAAATCCAAATAACGCTTGCGATATCTTTCTTCCTTGTCCTGCAGCCCGTGCCATTTTTCAGGCAGGGGTTTTATTGCTTTTGCCAATAATTCAACTTTTTCAACTAAAACACTCAATTCTCCTCTTTTTGTTCTGATAATATTGCCCTCAACTCCTACAAAATCGCCTGCATCAACAAAATCTTTAAAAAATTTCAAGGCTTTTTTGTTTTCTTCTTCCTGTAATTGAAGCTGTATTCTTCCGCTTCCATCCTGCAAGTCAGCGAAAATGAGCTTTCCTATGTCTCTGATTATTTTTATTCTGCCGGCGATTTTTACCTTGTTCTTTGTCTCGCTTCCAGATTTTAGATTTTTGAATTCTTCCTGCAATTCGACAGTGTCTTTTTCTTTGTTGAAAGAATAAGCATATGGGTTTATTTTCTGTTTTTTGAGCTCTTCAAGCTTTTTCAGCCTTGAATTAATAATCTCTTCTTCTCTTGCCATAAACTGATGAATAGAATATTCTTTATAAATTTACTTTTTAGCCTTGTTAAGTCTTAATTAAGCACAAATTCAGGCTTGGCAATTAAATCTTCCTCATTTACTACCTTTGCGATTTCTATAAACCTGCTGTCACAAAATACCGCAAAAAATTTTCCTTCCTCGGGGATTTTCCCTTCTTCAATATCTTCTCTGAAAATAGGCTTGCCTGTAAGCAATTTGCCCGCTGTTTCTTTTTTGACCTGAATTACTGGAAGAATTTTCTTTATTATCTCTTCTGCAGGGATTATGATATTATTGAGAGCTTGGGAGTTGCCTTTTTTGAACTTTTCAACTGCTTTTTCAAAATCCTGGATTTTAATTGAATCTTTTTCCTGAAATAAGCCTGCGCTTGTTCTTCTCAGTTCAGTCATGTGCGCTCCGATTTTCAATTTCTCTCCTAAATCAAAAACCAATTTTCTAATATATGTTCCTGCTTGGCATTTTACTCTGAAACTAATATCTTTATCCTTTTTTTCCAAAATTTCAAATTCATAGATTTCTCTTTCTCTTTCTGCCCGCTTTACTCTAGACCGAACAGGAGGAAGTTGTCGAATTTTTCCAAGAAAGCTTTTTTTAATTTCTTCTTTAATTTTTTCAATTGCTATATCCTGATGGATATGCATTTTTCCAATATATTCTTTTTTAGCGTGCATTAAATATGCTGAAAGCCTTGCTGCTCTGCCGAGCGCAATTGGCAGGACTCCTGTTACTGCTGGATCTAATGTTCCTAAATGAGTTGCCTTGCTTATTCCAAGGCTTTTTCTTACATAATCAGTGATTGTAAAAGAAGTTGGGCCTTTCGGCTTGTCAATGTTAATAATTCCAAAATTAATTTTTTCAGAAATAGTCATTTTGAAAAACAAGAATTACTACGCGCCGTGTTTTTCAGCTCTTGAAACAGATTTTCTTTCCGTAGCCATACTCTCTGTTTTTTTGTTAATGAATGCTTGATCAGGCGCTCTTGCGTGCTCAACGCCATCTTTCAAAAGAATTTTTTCCTTTTCTTTTTCAATATCTGTTTTTTCAGATTCAGCTTTCTCCTTTTTTTCCTCTGCTTTTCTTGCCTCTTCTTCAGCTTTTGTTTCTTTCTCTTTTTTCGTTTTTTCAAAGGATTCCTTCCTTATTTTTTCCTTTTCCTCTATTTTTTTGGCTTTTTTTGACAGTTCTACAAGCTCAACATTTACAATTCCAGATTCTTTTTTTGAAGCCTTGACAAATATTTTCGCAGGCGGGCTTTTAATTCCACATCTCCATACTTCTTCATTCAACCATCTGCCAATTTTTATTTTATCTTCAGAAGTTTTCATATGCCTTGATAGAAAAGAATAAATTTCTTTTACAGCAGCATTGCTTCTTTTATGCTTTGCAGACCTCAACCATCTTCTTCTTAATGGGATTATATATTGCCTTTCAAGCACAATCTTTTCTTCTTTTTTTTGTTCTGCCATTTTTTTTATTCAATTAAAATTTCTTTTTATATGAGCCGCTTGTGATATGTCTGTATCCAAATTTTTTATTTTTAATGTCTTGCTGTATTTTTGTTCTTCTCCATGACCTTTTTATTCTCGTGAATGCTGCAGGATGAACCTTTTTTCCTTTTGGCATTGCTTTTAGAACAACCCAAAAAGGCGCCCATTTTGTTCTTTTTCCTTGTTTTATGATTCTGCTTTTTTTAGTAAAATTTTTATTTCTTGCCATTTTTCTTTTTATTTCAATTTTTTAGCGATTTCTTCCAGAAATTCTCTTCCTTTTTTTGTAAGTTTTCTTCCTTTTTTCAGACTATCTTTGACTTCTTCAGCAAACCCTGCTTTTGTTGCTTGCTGCAGTATTGTTCTTATTATTTTTCCGCTTGATTTATGGAATCTTTCAGGTTTCATTCCCCTGTTTTTTCTACCCCCATATCTTGTCCTTAATCTTTGAACCCCCATAATATTTTTCATGTAAAGTTGTCTTAGAATGCTCGCAGCTCTCATTGCCCACCAATCACTGGATGCCGGAGGCCTTGCTCTGCCGCTAGAGGTTTTGACAAATGCAGCCCATTTAGGCATTTCAAATTCAGGAATTTTTCTTAATTCTGCTGCAACTTCGTTTAAATATTTTCCAGCTTCTATTCCAAACACTATTTTTTCTTTTGACATTTTTTATCTTATTTTGGCTTAGGTTTTCTTCGCCATTTTTTGATAAATACTTTGAAACCTATTCTTTTCAACGTGAAAAAGCCTTCTTTATCAAGTTCAGAGCCAAGCTTCTCAACGGTTTTGTCGATGAGCTCTCTGTCACGAGAATAGGATTTTAATATTCTTAACTCAACATTTTCTTGGTTTTTAAATATTGCTTTTAAAGTCTCAATGACTCCCGAAGTGAGTCCATTTTTGCCTATTTGCATTATGATTGCCATTTTAAAAAGATTCAATATCCTCTTTCTTAGCAGTAATTTTCCTGAATTTTTTCACTCCAAAAGTGCCAAGTTTCATATCTTTTGTTTTGAAGATATCGCTTCCTAAAAAATAATGCACCTCTATGTCCTTCTTATTTTTTGACTTTTTCCATGCCTGGCTGTATTTTGCGCAAAAAACCGCTGCCTCTTTTATGTCTTGTTTTAAAATCTCTCTTTTTTTTGCCTTGATTATGCAGAAAGGAGAACCAGGCATTGCCGTATGCAATACTATGTTCTCTCTATCAAGGTGCTTTTTCAGTAATTCTTCATTCTGCTCTGCTGATTTTCCGCCTGCAACAAGCTTGCCGTTAGATGTAGAAAAACATCTGAATTTCTTTAAATCTGCCATATTTTTAGTAAGAAAAAAGTGCTTTTAAACGTTCTTTATTGAACCAATCTGCCAAGCTCTTCCCGATATTCATCTATTCTCTTAAATTTTTCTCTAAGAATAAAATCTTGTTTAATTTCCTTTTTAAGGGCTTGTTTTGAGATTTCAAACAAATTAAAGATTGTTTCAATTCTATAAGATGCTGATTTATTTCCTTTTCTGATTAAATTTAAGGCTTCAACAATTCCATTAACCGCTAAATAATAGTTTTTATCAAATTGATATTTATTATACATTTTATTTAAGACAGGCAGGCTTGCTCTTTGTTTTTCTGTGGTATGAAACACATTCGCAGCAGATTCCATGTCTTTCACATTCTGTTTCAGGGCAGGTGCACTGCTTTTCATTCTCCTGTTTATTTTTGCATTTTTCTCTCATTTTTACTTAAATTATTTAAATGGTGCCTATTTAAATTTTAACATGGTAATTCAAGAGGTAACTCAATTCATTGTTTCATTTTATAATCAAGCTCATATGAACTTTAATGATTTTTGCTGCTCTATTCAGGATAAGCAAGGAAATATTTCTTATTTTTTCTTGCATCCATTATTATGTTCATATGTTTTACTTGGAGGCCTTATTATTGATAAACTTTCAAATAAAAAACAAGAAAATCTCGAAGAAAAGCTTAATTTTTCGTTAGGACAGGACCTTTTGAAGTATCATTAATGCAATAGCCTTTTTTTGCTATTTTTTCTCTGATTTTGTCTGCAAGTTTCCAATCTTTTGAGCCTCTTGCTTTCTCTCTTTCTTGAACAAGCTTTTTGATTTCATTTGAAACCTCAATTTTTTCCTTTTTGAATAAGTCAAGCCCCAAAACATCATCAATTTTTTTAATTGTCTGGAACTTGCCTTCTGCTTTTTCATCTCTGACCAATTCCCAAAGAACTTTCAGCGCTTTTGGCGTGTCCAAGTCATCATTCATTGCATCTTCAAATTCTTTCAAGTATTCTTTGTTAGTTTTTTTATCATCTTTTAATTCAGAAGCAATATTTTTCAAGCGTTCATAGGCATTTTGGCTGCTTTCTAAATTTTCAAAAGTAAAATTGAGCTGACTTCTGTAATGTGCAGTTAAAAAAAGATATCTCAATGCCAAAGGCTCAAAGCCTTTTTTAATTATATCGCGGAGTGTGTAAAAATTTCCAAGGCTTTTTGACATTTTCTTGCCGTCTACAAAAAGCCATTCATTATGCACCCAAAAATTTACAAACTTTTTTCCTGTTGCAGCTTCGCTTTGAGCAATTTCATTCTGATGATGTGGAAAAATTAAATCAACACCTCCAGAATGAATATCAAAATGCTCTCCAAGATATTTCATTGACATTGCAGAGCATTCAATATGCCATCCGGGTCTTCCTTTTCCTATTTCAGTCTGCCAATAAACAGCTCCATCTTCAGGCTGCCATAATTTCCATAATGCAAAATCTTTTGCTTCTTCTTTTTCATAATTGTCTTTTCGCATTCTTGCAGTTTGCTTAAGCTTTTTCAAATTAAGCCCTGCTAGTCTGCCATAATTCTTAAATCTTGAAATAGAAAAATAAATTCCATCTCCTGTTCTGTAAGCATAACCTTTTTCAAGAAGCTTTTTTACAAGAGCAACCATTTCTTTGATGTGTTCTGTTGCTTTGGGTATTACTTCTGGCATTATTATGTTTAGAGTTTGAATGTCTTCAATAAATGCCTTCTCATATTTTTTTGTGAGCTCTTTTAAGGAAATTTTTTCTTCTTGGCTTCTCCTTATTGTTTTGTCATCAACATCTGTAAGATTCATTACTTGTTTTACTTTGAAGCCAGAATAATTAAGAAATCTTTTCAATAAATCAGCAGTAACATAAGCCCTAAAATTTCCAATGTGTGCAAAATCATATATTGTCGGCCCGCATGAGTACATGTTAACTTGCTTGTCTTTTATAGGCTCAAAAACCTCTTTTTTCCGACTGAGTGTATTGTATAGCTTTAGCATTTTTATCTGAAGAACTTAACACTTTTAACCTTTTTCTTATTGCTGTCAACATCAATGACAGCAAACCTGCCTTTTTCAGCAAGGCCGGGATTTACCATGATGCTTTTGCCAATTTTCTTTATTCCTTGATATTCATGCATATGCCCGCAGATTACAAGAAATGGCTTGTATTCTTTGATGACTTGGGTATAGGGTTCAAAACCAGCATGTTTTTTGTAAAGAGGTGAATTTTTGTACTTGACAATATCTAAAACCTTGTAAGGCGGATAATGAATGAGGAAAATATCTGGCTTTTTTCCCTTGAACAAATCAAAAACCTCTTTTTTCCTTCTTTTATATCTTTTTAATCTTATTTTATGCTCTTCTTTTGTCTCATTCAGGACATTTGTTGCGACGAAGATTGTAACATCAAGATATTCGCCATGGCCCCCAATTATCAGATTATTTATCTTTCTTTTCTCTTTTTGAATTAAGTTAAGGTTAGGCAATTTTTTGATTACATCATTAAAACATCCGAGAGGTTCAAGATAACCATATGTGAGCTTTCCTTTTTTCTTTTTAGGAAATACCCAGCTTCTATAATAATCGCTGTTGCCAAAAACAAGAAAAACCTTTTTTCTTAAACTATTTAGATATTTTAAAATATCAACCCCTAAATTAAAATCTTCTTTTAATAGTCTTTTTGCTTTTTTAATTCCTATAATCTCATACCATGGTGCTTTTTCTTCTTTCCAGCTTTTGAAAATAATATCTCTAATTTTTGCCATCCCTGTAAAATCCCCAGCGCATAAAATAGTGTCATATTCTTTTTTCTCTAAGACTTTTTTTATATTGGGGCAAATTTTTCCATGAAAATCGCCGATTGCAAGAATCTTCATTTTAGTATGATGCAAAAAAGAAAAATAAGATTAAAAATATAACTTTTTGACTATGTCAACTATATTACCTGAATGTCAAAGAACGGCTCATCATATACAGAGCCTGTTTTTTGAATGGCTATCTTGAATCTTGCCCCACATAATGAAGCAGTTTTTGGAATGTTAAATCTTGTTAATTGATACGATTGGTCTCCAGACGGGATATTAAAACTTCCTGTTTTTCCTCTTGAAATCCAAGATTCTGGATTTGTGCCTGTTGGGCAGTCTGTTTCAATCGCTTTTATTTCATAGGAAAATTGGGCTGCGGTTTTATCAATATTCTGAATTGCAAACGCGACACCGTAACTCTCTCCTTTTTTGATTTTTGCCTCAAGATTTGGCAGATAGACAACTGTTTTTTGCGCTTCTTCTGTGAATAATTTGTTTATTTCGCCCTTGACTTTTTCATTGATGCTTTCAACATTATATTTGGCTCCTGTAAAAATGGTTCTTATTAGCACTAATCCAAGAATCAGCATAGTCATTGCAAGAACAATTATGACAACAGTTGTCATAGAAAGTTCAAATGCAGCCCTCTTTTCTTTTAATGATATTATTTTCATTTGTCCTCTTTTTCTATATTCTTTATTCAGCGTTTGCTTTTTATAAACTTTTTCAAATGGGGCGGGTGGGATTTGAACCCACGACACCACGGTCTTCAGCCGTGTGCTCTCCCAGGCTGAGCTACCGCCCCGTAAAAATTGAAAAGCAAAATTGTTTTAAAAATCTTCTTATATTGAAAAGGTTTAAAAATTTCCTTGGGCTTTTGCAGGACATGAGCGCACAATCAGAACCCGAACAATATGATTCAAAAGAGGCAGAACCTCGCTTGCAAAAGTTTTGGGAGAAAGAAGGAGTTTACAAATTTGATGAGAAAAGCAAGCAGCAAAGTTTTAGGATAGATACCCCACCGCCAACACTTTCAGGAAGGATGCATATCGGTCATTCTTTCTCTTATTCTCAACAAGATTTCATTGCAAGGTTTAGAAGAATGTTTCAGGGAAATGTTTTCTATCCATTTGGAACTGATGATGATGGGTTGCCTACCGAAAGGTTTATTGAAAAATTAAAAAATGTAAAAAGCAAAGATATGTCAAGAGCAGAATTTATTGAAATTTGTCTTAAAACATTGAAAGAAGTTACTCCAGAATTTGTTAAGGACTGGCAAAATTTAGGGATATCTTGCGATTATGATTTGTATTACTCAACCATTGATAAAAATGTCCAAAAGATTTCTCAGAAATCTTTTATTGAGCTTTTAAAAAAACAGGAAATATACAAAAAAGAACTTCCGACATTATGGTGTCCTGAATGCAGGACAGCGATTGCACAGGCAGAGCTTGAAGATAAAGAGCAGGGAACTTTTTTTACGACCATTAAATTCAGAGCTAATGGAAAAGATTTGCTTATTGCAACAACAAGACCTGAATTGCTTGGGGCTTGCGTTGCTGTTTTTGTGAATCCTGCTGATAAAAGATACAAAAATCTGATTGGCAAAAAAGCAAAAATTCCTTTATTCAATTTTGAAGTTCCTATAATTTCAGATAAATCTGCAGAAATGGAAAAAGGAACAGGTGTTTTGATGATTTGTTCTTATGGTGACAAATATGATGTCGAAGCAATAAATAGGCATAAGCTGCAGCCACGAGTCATTTTAAATCAGGAAGGCAGAATAAATTCCGGAGAATACAAAGGAATGTCTGTTAAAGAAGCAAGAAAAAAAGTTCTCCAGGATTTGAAAGAAAAAAATCTGATTTCAGAACAGAAATCAATATCCAATTTCGTGAATGTTCATGATAAATGTGGAACAGAGATAGAATTTTTGCCGACAGAGCAATGGTTCATCAACATTTTGAATAAAAAGAAGCAGATGCTTGAGCAAGGAAGAAAAATCAAATGGCATCCAGATTACATGCTTAAAAGATATGAAAATTGGGTTAATGGATTGGAATGGGACTGGAATATTTCAAGAGACAGGCATTTTGGAATTCCTATTCCTGTATGGACATGCAAAAAATGCAATAAGACAATCGCTGCAGAAGAAAAAGAACTTCCTGTCGATCCTTTGCAGACAAAGAAAAAATGTTCTTGTGGAGAAACTGCCGAACCAGAAAAAAAAGTGTTGGATACATGGGCAACTTCATCTCTTACGCCACAAATTGGATTGTCCTTAGTAAATGATAAGATAAACTTGCCTTTCTCATTGAGGCCCCAGGCTCACGACATAATTAGAACCTGGGCATTTTACACAATTGTAAGATCTTATTTGTCTGAAAAAGAAATTCCGTGGAGTGATATAATGATTTCTGGTTTTGTTACATTGCAAGGAGAGAAAATGTCAAAATCAAAAGGAAATGTCATTGATCCTGCAGAAGTTTTGAAAAAGTATAGCGCAGATGCTCTGAGATTCTGGGCAGCCGGCTCTTCTTTGGGGGAAGATTTGGACTATCAGGAAAAAGACATTCTTACGGGCCAAAAGTTTATTACAAAACTTTGGAATGCTTCAAAATTTGCTTTTATGAACTTAGAGGGATACAAGCAGGAAAAACCGAAAAACTTGGAGATAATGGACAAATGGATAATCTCAAAATTAAATAATCTTGTTAAAACCTGCACAGGCTCTTTTGAGAATTATGAATTTTCAAGAGCGAAATCAGAGACAGAAATTTTCTTTTGGCATACATTTTGCGACAATTATCTTGAGATAATAAAGAAAAGAATCTATGAGCCTGCAAGCAAGGAAGAGAAAATTTCTGCCCAATACACATTGTATCAATGTTTGCTTGCAGTATTGAAATTAATGGCCCCGATAATGCCACATATTACAGAAGAGCTCTATCAAAAATATTACAAAAAGAATGAAAAAACAAAAAGCATTCATCTTAGCAAATGGCCGGAATTTGACAAAAAGCTGGTTGATGAAAAAATAGAAAAAATAGGTGATGAATTTATTGATGTTCTTGGAAAAGTAAGGCAATATAAGACAAAAAACCAAAAATCCCTGAAGGCAGAGATTATTCTGACAATTGAAAAAGAAAAAATGAATGTTTTGAAGCCCGTTCTGAAAGATTTGAAGGCTGTAACAAGTAGCAGAGAAATAAAAGAAGGCAGTTTTGCCATTGAATTTATCTAGCTTTTTATTTGTTTTTTTGAATAGCTTTTTATACTAACTAACATATATTATTTTTGTAGGAGAAAAGAAAAAAAATGGATGATGCAGATCGCTTTAAGCTTAAAGAAATAGTTGATGAACTTGGAAAATACAAGGGGAGACATACAGAGCTGATTTCTGTCTATGTTCCTGCGGGATATAACCTTAATTTGATAAACACACAATTAGAAACAGAAAAAGGAACAGCCTCAAATATAAAATCGAAAAATACAAGAAAAAACGTTCTTGATGCCCTTGAAAGAATATTGAGAAATTTCAAACTTTACAAAGGAACTCCTGAAAAAGGGATTGCTATTTTTTGCGGAAATATTGCAGCGCAAGAAGGAGTTCAGGATATCAAGCTCTGGGCTATTGAACCCCCTTTTCCATTAAAAGTTAAAGTTTATCGCTGTGATCAGGAATTTTTGCTTGATCCAATAAAAGAAATGCTTGAGGCAACCGAAGTTTATGGTTTAATTGTTATTGAAAGAAAAGAAGCTACGCTTGGGTTGCTTGAGGGCAAAATGATTAAGATTCTGAAAAAAATGACAAGCGGTGTTCCTGGGAAAGTTAGGGCGGGTGGGCAGTCTGCAGCAAGATTTTCTAGAATTACAGAAAGTCTGGCGAAAGAATTTTACAAAAGAGTTGCAGAATCAGCAAAAATAGAATTTTTTGAAATGAAAAAATTAAAAGGTATTTTGCTTGGAGGGCCGGGTCCTACAAAAGAAGACTTTCTAAAAGAAGGAGAATTGCCTACTGCATTGAAAGAAAAGGTTATTGCAATTAAAGATATAGGTTATGCTGATGAATTTGGCTTGCAGATGCTCGTTGAAGCTTCAACTGATGTTCTATCACAGCAGGAAATAACAAAGGAAAAACAGCTCCTGCAATCTTTCTTTTTGATGCTTGCAACAAAAAAGGAAAAAGTATCATATGGCTTTGAAGAAGTTAAAAAAGCCCTTGAGGTTGGCGCAGCTGAAAAAATCATAATCTCTTCTGTTCTTAAAAAAGAGCAGATTAATGAATTGATTGAACTGGCCAAGAACACAGGCGCATCTTTAGAAATGGTTTCAGATGAAACTGGTGAAGGGCTGGAATTTAAGAATCTTGGTGGCGTAGGAGCATTTTTAAGATTTCAATTTCAATTTTAAATCAATAAAATGAGCGCAGAAACAGAAAAAGAATCAATTAAAAGAATAGAGGCTGCATTATTTCTTGCAGCAAGATTCATGTCAATTCCCGAGCTAGTTTCATTGACTGGGATTAATCCGATTTCTTTGAAAGAACTGATTGAGAAAGTTAGGCAGAAATATGAATCGTCTGAAAGTGCTCTCGTCATTTTAGAGAAAAATCAGCTCTATAAAATGGATGTTAAATCTGAATTTAGTTCTCTCATAAATAAATTAGCCACAGGTTCAAGCGAATTTACAAAAGCTGAGCAGGCAACACTGGCGATAATTTCCTATAAACAGCCAATCAGACAGAGTGTTATTGTAAAAATCAGGGGAAACAAAGCATATGACCACATAAAAAAATTTATTGAATTAGGATTGATAAAATCAAAAAAAGTAGCTCATACTTTGGAAGTTTCCTTGAATGATTCTTTTTATGACTACTTCAGCATTGGCGAGAAAGTAAAAAGCCCCTCTCCTGAAAAATAGTTTTCATGCCGCATATATCTTTAAAAAATTAAAAGATTGATTAGCTTTGTTTAAAATGCTACTCATATCTTTTGCAGTTTACATCACTGCCTATTTCGGATTTCTTACAGCCGCCTTTTTTATTTTGACTTTTTTTGAGCATAAAGACAAGCTTTCAGACCCGTCTTCAAAAAAGACGCCTTTTGTTTCCTTCATCGTTCCTGTTTTCAATGAAGAAAAAGCGATTAAAGATACAATTCAATCACTTTTGCAGATAGACTATCCTAAGAATAAATATGAGATTATCATTATTGATGATGGAAGCACAGATAATACTTATAAGGTCGCAAAAAAATTTGAGTCACAACAAGTCAGGGTTTTTACAAAAGAGAATGGCGGCTGCCCAAGCGCCCTGAATTTTGGAATTAAAAAGGCCAAAGGCGAATTGATAGCAAGATTTGATGCAGATACAACGCTTGCAAAAGATGCCCTGAAAAAAATAATCGGATATTTTGAAAATCCAAAAGTCATGTCTGCGACGTCTTCCTTGAATGTCAAGAATCACAAAGGATTCCTGCAAAATATTCAATGGGCAGAATATCTCCAAGGCATTTTTTTAAGGAAGATTTTTGATTTGAATAATGCAATTCACGTCATCCCCGGCCCATTGTCTTTGTATCGCGCAGAATTTTTTTCAAAATATGGCGGTTTTGATGAAAAAAATATAACTGAAGATACTGAAATGGCTATGAGAATACAAAGCAAAGGATATGAAATAAGAAACAGCATCAGCGCGAATGTTTATACAATAATTCCCGAAACTTTTGCATTTTTATTGAAACAGAGAACAAGATGGTACACTGGATTCCTGAAAAATGCATGGGCTTATAGAAGTCTATCCAAAAAAAAGAACAATCTGTCTTTGTTTATCCTCCCTGCGGCCATAATCTCAGTTTTTCTCGCATTTTTATCTTTTTTTATCATGGCCTATTTTAACTTTGGCGCGATTAAGGGCCAAATGATTAAATTAAGTGTGGCTGGCTTCAGTTTCTCACATTTTTTGAGCTCTATAACTTTTAGCAACATTACAGATTTTCTTTATAATTATTTTTCAACCCCTTACTTTTTTTTCTTAATTCTAGGCCTGCTTCTTATGCTTTTCTTTTTTATAATTGCTAAATATGCCTCAGGCGAGAAAAGGAATATTTTTTGGGCCTGCTTCTTATTTTTCATTTTTTACATTTTCTTTTTTATTTTATGGTGGGGCATGGCAATCTTTTATATGATTTCAGGAAAAAAGCAAACATGGGGTAAAAGAGTCTATATAAGAGGAAAAAGAATTTGAATTTTCCATTCTTGCATTTGATGCTAATAATACTTAAAAATGCAGGAATAAGATAAAATTAATGAATAAAAATGGCTGTTAAATCTGAAAGAAAAGGTGAGTTAAAAAAAACAATAGATTCAAACAAGTATGCTGCTGCCTTTGCTATCAGCGCCTTACTGCTTATTATTGGAATTCTTATTGGAAATTATGTCTCTTCCTCAAAAATAAAAACCATTGACAAAATGGAAAATGATCTGAAATTCGAGATGATGTCAATAGAGCTGCAGGATTTGCTGTATCAGCAAAGCCCCTGCTCATTTTCAATTACCCCTCTCGAAGAAAAATTAGAAGATGTTAATTCAAAAATCGCATTCATGGAATTTCATCTTGGAAAAAAAGATTCAAATTTGCTGGAATTAAAAAAATATTATTCGCTCTTAGAGGCAAAACATTTCTTGTTGATGAAGACTAGGAAAAACAATTGCAATTTAAACTACTCATTAGCATTATTCTTTTATTCAAATAACAATTCTTTTATCGCAGAAAGTGAAAGACAGGGTTATGTTCTTGACAGCTTAAGAGACGAGCTTTCTCCGCAAAAATTCAAAGTATATCCATTTGATGTTGATCTGAATTTAGATATAATTAAGGATTTGGAAGCGCTCAATAATATTACTGAAATTCCAACAACTGTTCTTGATGGCGCAGTTTTTATTGGCTTCCATTCAAAAGATGAATTGAGAAAATATATTTTATCTTAATTTTTGACATAAAATGCAGGATAAATGTGCTGTCTGTGGGATTGAGGGAAGAAAATTATTTGATACTATCTCAAATTTTAGATTTCTCAGGCTTTGCAGCAGATGCGCTTTTCAAGAGCATGCTACCCTAATAGAAAAACCAACAGAAGAACAGATAAGAAAAGCAAACACAGCCTACTCAGTATATGAAAGACTCGCAAAAGCTGCCGGATTTGAAATTAAACACAATCAATTGCGAAAAAAAACCGAAGAAGTTGAAATTTCTGCAGACTTTAAAAAAGCGCTTGATGAGGAAGAGCCAAATTCAAGAAACTTGAAGCTCATTCCAAATTTTGCTGAACTTTTAAGGCAAAAAATGGCCGAAAGGCAGATAACTTCTGAAGCTCTTGCACAGCAGATTGGGACTCATCCAGATATAATATCTGAGGCTGAAAAAGGTTTTCTTAAAGATTCAGATACTGCCAAAAAAATAGAGCAATTTTTTGGAATAACTCTTTTTGAAGAAAAAAAAGTTCCTGATTATTTGAAAAGGCTTGAGGAAATACAGAAAAACAAAAAAGCAGCAGCCCTTGCGAATCTTGGTGAAGGAATAGCCATAGACTTCAAATCAACAGAACTTAAAATAGGCGATCTAAAAAAAATTAAGGAGAACTTGCAGGAAACGGACAATTCTGAGAATAATTAGATTTAAAAAGCAAAAAATATAGAGTTTAAAAATGATAAAGGTAATTAAATCTGAGAAAAACAGCCTGCAGATTGAAATAGATAATTTAACTTTGGCAGAACTTCTTCGCGTTGAATTATGGAATGATGAAGATGTCCAAAATGCTGCCTGGCAGAGAGATCATCCAATCAAAAACCCAGTTCTTTTCATACAAACTAAAAGCAAATCCCCAAAAAAAGCTTTGATTGATGCAATTTCAAGAATTGAAAAAATAAACGATTCTGTTGTTGATGAATTCAAAAAATCAATTAAGTAATAATTCCGGTTTGTCTTTAAGCGCCATTTGAATATATGGCAGTTCTCTATATGCTTTTTTTGTTGAACAATGAGTCATTGATGCAAGCACTTTGGCATTTTCCCTTCTTTCACCCTGCTTTTCAATCCAAAATTTCAGGATTCTCGAAGGCCTCTGATAGCTGACAAATTTATCTGTTTTATTCTTCTTGGCAGAGCAAATTCCTGCGCTGACAAGCAAATCAACATATACTAAAAAACGCCAATGCTGTCTCCTGATTATCCTTCCTCTTAAAACATCAGCTTTGCTTAAAATATCATACGCTTTGGCAAGCTCCTGTGCTTTGTATTCCAGAGGCAGATTTTCATCTAGCCACATAATAAACTCATCAATTTCTATGCCTGCGTTATCAAGAATTCCAATTGCTTCCTGCGTTTTTCCCTTTAGGACAACTTTCAGAACTTCAAAAATACTTTTATTTTTCTCTCTTCCGCCTACAAGTTCTGGGCTTAATTCAAAAATTTCCTTTTTTTCATTTGCCATCACCATCAAACTTTGAAGGTCATTTATGGCTGCTCTCGCATCTCCTGAAGATTTTTCAGCTATTACTTTAAGCAGATTCTGTTTTATTCTGAATTGTTCTTTTATTGAAATCATTGTGAGAATCCTTTCAATATGGTATACCGCAAGCTTTTGTAGGGGAAGGAGCTCTGTTTTGTTTCTTATCTTGTTCAGTTTTTTCTGCCAGGCATCATTTGTTGTCAGGATAATTGGGAATTTGCTTTCTAAAATCAGCTCATTCAAAGCAGTCCATCCGCCCCTGTCTTCATGCTCATTTATTCCTTCAACTTCATCCACAAGAATTATTCTCCCTTTGTTGTAAAGACTTTTTTGCAGTGATGCGCTTTTCAAAACCGAATTTATTTTTTCCTTATCTCTGAAATCGCTTGAATTTAATTCAACTAATTCATAGCCCAATTCTGAGGCAAGAGCATAAATCAAAGAAGTCTTTCCTGTTCCAGGCGGGCCGTACAAAAGCAGGGCTTTTTTTCTCTGTTTTCTGTAATTTATCACAAAGAACAGCAATTTTTTTGCAACTTCCTCCTGCCCGATAATCTCTTTCAATAATTTCGGCTGATATTTTTTTGAAAGCATATTTCCTCTTTTAGCTTATTTTCCAACTGCAACAAAAGATGCGAGCAGGGCTTCGAGCTGAATAAATTCGTCGCTTCCTTCAACAATTCTGAATTCTATCTCGCCTGTTTTTTCTGTAAGCAAAACCTTTTTTTCATCAGGTATTGACAAGCCCCAGATTTGCCTTTGAATTTCTTTTATTATGTCCTGTCCTGAAAGTCCTTGCTTAAGCATCGTATCAAGTAGCATTTCTCTTGCCTGGCTGAAATTTCCAGTAGACGCAGTTTCAAGAATTAATTTTACGTCCTGAGGTTTTGCGGCAGATGCAATCTTGTAAATCAATTCCTGAGTTATTTCTTTGCTTACGCTTGCGCTTGCCTGCAGCATATTAATAACCCGTCTGCAATCTCCTTCGCTTAAACTAAACAATTCATCAACAGTTCTTTGATTAATCTGCAAATTTTCTCTTTCGCAGATTTTCTCTATTATTTTAGTGATATCTGCTTTTACAAGAGGTTTGAATCTGAAAACAGCGCAACGGCTTTGAATAGGGTCTATGATTTTGCTGCTGTAGTTGCATGAAAGTACAAACCTGCAGGTTTCGGTGTACATCTCCATTGTTCTTCTAAGGGCATGCTGAGCGTCTTTTGTTAGCGCATCAGATTCATCAAGAAAAATAAGCTTGAATGGAATGGTTGATAACGCTTTGGTCCTTGCAAAACTTTTTACCTTCTGTCTTACAACATCTATTCCTCTTTCATCAGATGCATTTAATTCAAGAAAATTGTCATGCCATGCATTTCCAAAAAATTTCTTTGCGATGATTATTGCCAGAGTGCTTTTTCCTGTTCCCGCAGGCCCTGCGAAGAGCAGATGGGGCATATTCTTTGCTTCAACAAAAGCCTTCACTCTTAAAACAATTTCTTCCTGCCCAACAACATCTTCAAACTCTTTAGGGCGGTATTTTTCAGTCCATATCGCAGTCTCTGAATTTTCCTTAGCCATGGTTTTTTTGAACTTCTTTTTTTTATAAAGATTGTTGTACTCTAAAGCATAAGCTATTTAAATCTTAAAGAGCGTAATAGTGGTATGATTTATAATGTAAATCTTCCTAAGAAATGGAATAAAGATCTTGCTTATCTTTTTGGGTTATTGTTAGGGGATGGTTCGCTGCCAGTTACTAATTCAATAAGACCTAATGGAAAATATCAGAAAAGATATTTAATTTATTTTATATGCAACTCTAAATCTTTCTTAACTGCTATTTATATTCCTCTTTTCAAAAAATTATTTGGGCTTACTCCTAGGGCAGACCTAATTAAAAATAAGATAAATATATTATATAATTGTAGAATTGAATCAAAAGCTATTTATGAATTCTTGAAAAAGAAAGGTTTTACGATTGGTCGAAAGGCAAGAATAGCTAAGATTCCCAGACAAATGCCTAAAAAATATTATGTTTACCTTCTAGCAGGGCTTCTAGACACAGATGGAGGTAAAAAAGGAAATGGGTTTGGTTTGTCTACAGCTAGCAAAGATTTAGCTTCTTTTTGTATAAATGTTTTTAAAGAACTAAATTTACCCTATCATTCGTGCCCATGGCTTTACAAAGAGCATATTTATCACCAAATCTATATAAACAGGAAGAATATGCAAAAAATATTAAAAAAGATTCCGCTTAAAAATCCAGATAAAATCGCATTTATTAGCTCATAATCCTGCCACAGTAGCTCAGTTGGTAGAGCAATACCTTGGTAAAGCTCTCTTTGTGAAAGAGACCTCGGAGAGAAAATAACAAAAAGGTATAGGTCGTGTGTTCGATCCACACCTGTGGCTTGAATTTTTTATTGTCGGCACTGCGAATCCCGGCGGGAGCATTCTTAGTTTTTAAAAAGATTTAAATTCTATAATTAAGAGAACGTACTTTTGGATACAAACTCCGCCTGAGGCTTTGGTTTTATTTGACTAATTCAGTCAAATCAATCTCAAACGCAGAAGTTGGCATGTTTAAGCCCCAATTTTCAAGAACCCCTGGATGAATTTCTCCAAGAAAGCCAATTTCTTTTTTATCAACCATTATGCTAGCGCATCTTCCCCTTATGAAACTCTCTTTCTCAGTTTTTTCTATTTTTACATTTTCAATGCCCAATTCTCTGATTAAAAATTCAAGATCTTGCCTTATTTCTGTGAAATTTGTCTTTGCATCGCTTATTGCGCAGCAAAGCTTTAATTTGTCCTGGGCCTTCTTGCCTTCAACTTTTATGCAGTTTCCTATCTCAAAGATTTTCTGCGGAAATTTGCTGTCTTTGTTCTTGAACAAAAATTCGAGCATTGACGGAAGCATCCAGTTTCTCAGGCAGGAAAAATTTTCAGAAACAGGATTCGCAATCTCTACGATTTTTTCAGCAGATTGAATTTTCATCTTTTTGAAAAGCTTGTCCTTGCTTGTCAATGTGAATGTGGCGACTTCCTGAGCTTCAATTCCAGTCATTAATTGAGCTATTCTTCTTGAGAAAATATTTTCTTTGCTGTTTTTTCCTGTCGTTGAAAGCATTGGTTTTTCGGTTTCTATTTTATTATATCCATAGCTTATGATGATATCTTCAATAATGTCCCGAGAATCAATTATGTCCTGCCTGTATGCCGGATATTTGCAGATAAAATTTTTTTCAAAGATTACATCAAATCTCGACATTCCAAGCAATTTTATTATTTCTTCATTTTTCAGCTCTTTTCCAAGGACAGAATTTATTTCTGCGGCAGTAATTTCCATTTTTTTCTCATTTAAGTTTGGTGTTGTTATATTCGCAGGTTTAATGCTGACTTTTTCTATCTGAGCCCCTCTTTCTGCAAGAGCGCAAATCATAACATTAAGCACAGGCTCGATAAATCTCATGTCATGCCCAGTAACTTCGACAAAAACATTTTTTGTTTTTTCAGTGACCTTTCCAGTATAATCGCTGTTTATTATTGGGGGCATGCTCAGGACATTACCAACAGAGTCTATCAGCAAGGGATATTCCTTGAAATTAGAGATTAAATTAGCATATTCTCTGCCTTTTTCATGCCTCTGCAGTATTTGTTTTGGAGTGAGCGGCTCTGAAAAATCAAGCGGGATGAATTTTATTTCCTCTGGCTTTATTGCTTTGTAATTTACAGGCCACACAATCTTATCGAAATCATAAACCCCCATTGCAGCCTCTTTTCTTTTTCTTCCAAAAAGCTCGCAAAGCTTTTCTTGAAGCTGGATTAATTGTTTTATTGCCTCAGTATTCAATTTTAAATTTTTTACAACCGCGCATACAATCATTGGGCGTATTTCCTTGAGTTTAGGATCTACATTAACAACATATTTTCCTTCAGCCAATTTGTATTTTGGAATCCCTTTTTCCTTTCTGATTTTTGCCTTGATTTCCCGGCTTAACCCTTCAGAGCTCCACAAATCAGGCCTGTTTACATCAGCAACCTCTATTTTCAATAAATCCCCTTCCTCAGAATCTATTTCTGCCTTTGCAAAATTCAATATTTTCTTCAATTCTTCAATTTTGAATTGTTTCCCAATCAAACTGCAAAGGTCCTTTTTTGAAACTTCTATTGTTGGCATTTTTTCTTTTGTTTTTTATTTTGTTTTTCTTAACCAATTTAAATTGTCGCTGAATAAATATCTTATATCATGAATTTTTAATTTGAACATTGCAAGCCTGTCTATTCCAAGCCCCCACGCAAGAACCCTCACATCATCAGAATCTTTTTTTTCCTTTTTACTCTGCAAAAGAGGCTCTACAACTTCTTTTCTGAATATCCCTGCCCCGCCAATTTCAATCCATCCAAGTTTTTCATGTCTTATGTCCATTTCGACGCTTGGTTCTGTAAATGGAAAATAACTTGGCCTGAATCTGATATCTTTTTCAGATACTCCCGCTATTTCAACTGCAAATTCTTTGAGAATTTGCAATAAATTAGAGAAACTGAGTTTTTTTCCAAGAATAATGCCTTCCATTTGATTAAATTCAGTTAAGTGTTTTGCATCAACAACATCAGGACGATAGCAGCGGGAAATTGCAAAGTATTTTCCGGGGACATTTGGAGAAGAAGCCAGTTTTAATGAGCTTATTGCAGTTCCCTGAGGTCTCGGGATAATTCTTTTTGCAAGTTTTAATTGCCATGCATACTTCCAGCCCTGTTCATGCATTTTTTTAACAGCATCAACTATTTTTTTATTAGGGAGTTCGACTTCAAAATCTTCTTTGATATAATATGTTGCGCTCCATTCTCTTGCAGCATGAAATTGCGGCTGGAAAAGCGCATCAAAATTCCAAAATTCATTTACAATTGTAGGCCCTTTCATTTCTTCAAAACCCAAACCTACTAATTTTTCTCTTGTTTCTTCAAGAAATTGATAATACGGCTGTCTTTTTCCGCCATAAACCTCAGGAATTTTGCTGCTTACATCATAGTGCCTGAATTCTTTTCGCTTCCATTCTCCGCTTTTAATTGTTTCTGGAGTTATCTCTTCTATTAAATTAATTTTTTGCAGCTCATTTGCTTTTGCGAATATCTTTTTTCCTTTATCTGTTAATTCAAAAGTTATTTCGCTCGTTTCTTTTGTTTCTATTATATTTCTCCTCTTCTGCAATTCCTGAAACGCGAGTTTCTGTTCAGGTTTTAATTTTTCTAATTCAATAGGCAATTCTTCCAATAGCTTTTCCTCAAGCATTTTTTTGCTTATTTCTTCCTTGCTTGTTTCTAAATTTATTCTATCAGCAATCACGCTAATGAAAGCTTTTCTTTTCAAGACTCCTAATGCAATATTGAATTCATTTTCACTAAGGCTGCTTCTTTTCTTGGCCTCATCAAGTTGGAGATTTTTGAATTCACCCAATAAATTAAGAAGTTTCCTTTCAGGCAAGCCTTCTTTTGCATAATGAATTCCATTGCTTCCCAAATCAATCTCTTTTTTTGTTTTGAATTTAGCATTAAGAAGTTCTTTATTCCCAAGAAACTGCAGTGTTCTTCTGATTACAGTCACGTCCTGTCCTGATTTTTCGGCAATTTTTGTGTCTGAGAGCAAGTTTAGATATGGTGTTATTGCTCTCTCTGCAGGACTTAGACTTGAAATAACCGCCTCAATTTCGCCATCCATTTTCAATTTTATGTAACCTCTATTTCTAAAAAACCTCTCCTATTTTAAAAACCTTTTTAAATTGACGAGTTTGATTTAAATCAAGGACTCGTAGCTCAGTCTGGTAGAGCACCGGACTCTTAATCCGGGTGTCGCGGGTTCGAATCCCGTCGAGTCCACTCATACTGATAATTATCCATAAATCAGACTATAAAGAAATAAAACGTTTGTCTGAAATTTAAAGAAATCTGCTAATTTAGCCTAAAAGTTCTTTGATGGATTCGATGTGGTCTGAAATTTCAGTGCCTTTTTTTGTTAATTTTATCAATTTAATTCTGCCTTTCTTTTCAAATGTAACAAGTCCAAGCTTTTCAAGCCCTTGAAGAATTTTTACTGCATGGCTGTATGTACAATCAACTTCTTTTGCTAAGATACTTCCATACCTAGCCTTAACAGATCGCTTCAATGCTACCAACATTAGAGCTGGTTTTTTTCTAAAAAAAACATCAAATGGATCTTTTACCATTTTTTCCATTACTTATATCCCTTAACCGATGTTTTCACAATATTTGTATATTCTGAAAACTATATTTTTAAGCATAATGTTTATTTATAAACCTTTCGTTTTATTTGAAAAACTCTTCTCAAAAGTTTTAAAAAATCATTTTGGCTATGTTATTGATGCTTGACGTAAAGATAATAAGAGAGAAACCTGGAATTGTTAAGGAAAGCCAGAAAAAAAGAGGGCTTGATGCTAAAGAGATAGATGTTCTTCTTGAATTGGATGAGAAGTGGAGATTGTTAAAGCAGGAAACAGAAAATATCCGTTCTGAGAGAAATAAAATCAGCGAGAAAATAAATGAGGCAAAAAAACACGGAAAAGATGTTGATGACATTATCAGAAAAGCAAGAATCCTGCCTAAGAAATTAGAGGAGAAAGAAAAAGAGCTTCTTGAACTGGAAGAAAAAAGAAAATTTATTCTTGAAAACCTTCCAAATATTGTTGACAAGTCAGTTCCATTGGGCGATGCTTCAAAAAACAAGGTTATTGAAAGCTTTGGAAAACCAAAAAAATATAAATTTGCATTAAAAGGGCATGAAGAAATTCTTACTGCTCTTGATTGCCTGGATATTGAAAGAGCGGGGAAAGTTTCAGGGGCAAGATTTTATTATCTGAAGGGGGATATTGTAAAATTAAATTATGCAATAATAAATTTCGCTCTTGATTTTCTAAGAGGCAAGGAATTTATTTTAATGCAGCCGCCATATATGTTAAATAGAAAAGCCCTGAATGGCGCCCTGACCCTTTCTGCTTTCGAAGAGATGATCTACAAAATCGAGAATGAGGATTTATATTTAATTGGAACAGCAGAGCATGGATTAAATGCCTATTATATGGATGAGGTATTGAAGGCAGAGGAATTGCCCATAAGATTTGCTGGAATTTCTCCCTGCTTCAGAAAAGAAGCTGGCGCTCACGGAAAAGACACTAAGGGAATTTTTAGGATTCATCAGTTTGAAAAAGTAGAGCAGTTTATTTTTTGCAAGCCTGAAGATTCATGGAAAGAATTTGATTTAATTCTCAATAATTCAAGGCAGATGTTAAAATTGCTCGAAATTCCATTTAGGTTTGTTGTGCTGGCATCGCAGGATTTAGGAAGAGTTCCTACAAAAACTGTTGATTTTGAAGGCTGGTTTCCAGCTCAAAAAACATATAGAGAGCTTGGTTCTTGCTCTAACTGCACAGATTATCAGGCAAGAAGAAGCAATATCCGATATGAAGACAAAGGAGAAAGAAATTTTGTTCATACTCTAAATAATACTGCAATTGCAACAGAAAGAATGATTACATGTATTGTAGAAAATAATCAGCAGGAAGATGGAAGCATTAAAATCCCAAAAGCCCTTTGGAAATATACTGGATTTAGGGAAATTAAACCTCAAAAAAATCAAACCAATAAATCTAGAAGGAAAAAATAATTATAGCAGCATTTACACTTTTTCTGTTTATTGAATGAACATGGCTAAAAAAATCAAAAAAGAAGCAAAACACAAAAATTTGAAAATTCTCGCAGCAGGGGATATTCACGGGGACATTGGGCTGGCAAAGCAGCTTGCTGAAAAGGCTAAAAAGGAAAATGTAGATTTAGTTATCTTATGTGGGGATTTAACTTATGCAGAAATGCATACTGACAATTTGATAAAACCCTTTATGAAGCTGGGCAAACAAATTTTGGTTATTCCTGGGAATCATGAAACCTTGGCAACAGTAGACTTTTGGACAAAAATCTATGGTGACAAGGTAAAAAATTTGCATGGTGCTGGATTAAGATTTAAAGATATCGGAATTTTTGGCTGCGGCTCTGCAAATATAGGGCTTTTTCAGCTGAAGGAGCAGGAAATTTACAATATTCTAAAAAAAGGCTACGAAAAAATAAAAAAAGCAAAGACAAAAATTATGGTTACTCATGTTCATCCTTCAGACACGCTGATGTCCAGATTGACAACAGTATTTCCCGGCTCAACAGGGGTTAAAAAAGCGATTACGCAGTTTCATCCCTCAATAAGTTTATGTAGTCATGTTCATGAAGCAGAGGGAATAGAAGAAAAATTGGGAAACACAAAAATTATAAATGTTGGAAGAAAAGGCAAGATAATCAAAATTTAAAATAGACTATGGCAAGAAAACCAAAAAAGAAAGAAAAAACAGAAATTATTGAAAAAGCTGTTCCTAATGCTGAGAAAGGCGAATATATTCTTATTATTTCTGAAAAACCGCAGGCGGCAATGAAAATTGCCGAGGCTTTAGCTGATAAATCTCCTGAAAAAAAGAACATCAATGGAATTCCATATTATGAGCTTTCCAGAGACGGAAAAAAAATAATTGTCGCATGTGCCGTTGGCCATTTATTTTCTTTGACTTCTGAAGAAAAAGGATTTCCTATATTTAATGTGCAATGGATGCCAAGCTTTAAGATAGTGCGCAGAGGCAAAGCAAAAAGCAAAGATTTCACAAAGAAATATTACTCTGCCATTTATGAGCTTGCGAAAAAAGCCTCAAGTTTCATCATTGCAACAGATTATGATATTGAGGGAGAATTGATTGGATACAATATTGCCCGTTTTATTCTGAAACAAGAGGCAAAAAGAATGAAATTCTCAACCTTGACAAAGCCGGATGTTGAAGAAGCTTATGAAAAAGTCATGCCCGCAATTAATTATGGGCTTGCAAAATCAGGAGAAACAAGACATATTTTGGACTGGTACTATGGAATTAATCTTTCAAGAGCATTAATGCATTCTCTTGGAAAAGCCGGAGCATTCAGGATAATTTCAATAGGCAGAGTTCAGGGTCCTGCTCTTGCTTTTGTTGTAAACAAGGAAAAACAGATTCAAGCATTCAAACCAACCCCTTATTGGCAGGTATTTATCATAATTGATAAGAATAATCTTGAATTAAAATATCCCAAGAACGTCGAGAAAAAAACAGAATTAGATAAGTTTCAGGCGCTTAAGGGCAAGACAGCTCTTGCGATAACAGAAAAGAAAAAAGATTCTTTGATGCCATTTTGGCCTTTTGATTTAACGACCTTGCAGGTAGAAGCATACAGACTGTTTGGGATAAGCCCTTCTCAGCTTCTGCAAATTGCCCAGAATTTATATCTTGGCGGGCTAATATCTTATCCCAGAACTTCTTCTCAGAAACTTCCCGCAAGCATAGGATATAAAAAAATATTTTCAAAGCTAGGAGAAAATATTGAATATAAAAAACTGCTGGATTTTGCTGAAAGAAAAAATCCAGTTGAAGGAAACAAAGAAGATGCGCATCCTGCAATCTTTCCTACAGGTGAATTTGGAAAACTGAACGAGTATGAAAAGAAAGTCTATGATTTGATTGTATGCAGGTTTATTTCATGTTTCTGCGGGAATGCTGAGATCGAAAATAAGACAATAAAGGTAAAAATTGATGATTTTGTTTTTGAAACAAAAGGTTTGAAAATACTTGAAAAAGGCTGGCTCAATGTTTATCCTTTGAAACTTTCAGAAAAAGAACTTGAAGATGTTGAGGGAAAAGTCAAAATTGTAAATGTTGATTTTGAAGAGAAAATGACTCAACCTCCAAAAAGATACTCACAGGCATCTTTAATCAGTGAATTGACAAAAAGAAATCTTGGAACAAAAGGCACAAGAGCGATGGTGATAGATACACTTTACAATAGAGGTTATATCAAAGAAAAAAATATTGAAGCAACCCCTTTTGGAATACAATTGATTGACACTCTGAAAAAAGAATCTCCAATAATTGTTGACGAAAAACTTACCAGGCATTTTGAAAAGCAGATTGAGCAGATTGAGAGCGGAAAGTATGACCCGCAAAAAACAATTCAGGAAGCAAAAGATATTATTTCTAAAATTTCCGCTGAATTTAGAGCAAAGGCAGAAAAAATAGGAACAGAGCTTCTTGAAGGACATCTTACATTAAAGGCTCAGGAAAAAGAAGAAGCGAGAATAATGGGGTGTCCTGTTTGCAAAAAGGGTTTTCTTGTTGTGAGAAGAAGCAAAATTGGAAAACAATTCCTAGCCTGCGATGCTTATCCAGAATGCAAAACAACTTTCTCAATTCCTCAATATGGCTTGATTAAAAAAGCAGACAAGCAATGCGAATGTGGATTTCCAAGACTGCTCTTGATAAAAAAAGGCAGAAGGCCATGGGAATTTTGTTTCAATCCAAATTGTCCTACAAGGCAGCAAAAAGAAGAGAGCAGTTAGAATATCTTGAATCCCGCGCGTTCGATTCCTTCATTTGTTATTGCAAATGAGAACTCTTTCTCAGGCAGGCTGCGATGCTTGCGCAAAACCAGCCGTTTTTTTCCATCGCGATTTTGCAGCTCGATTAAGCATTTGCTCCAGTAACTCAGCAAATCTCCTCCAACCATATGAATTCTGTCTTCCTTGTTGATTCCTGCTTCAATTTCTTCCTTGCTTAGAAAGTCATGATAAATCTGGTTTGTTATAATTACAGGAATATATCTCTTTCTTGAAATTTCAGCAAGAATTCTCAACTGCTTGGCAAGCATTCTGTTTATTATCCTTATTTTTTCATCATTTCTTTCTGTTCTTGCCTGCCCCATTTCTAGTCTGTATAACATTGTCATTCCATCAACTACAATCAAGCCAATTTGTGAGCTTTTTATTTCCTTGAGCAATCTGTCAAATGCCTGTTTTTGTTCATAGAAATTTGTTGGCTTGAGAAGAAGTATGTTTTTCAATATATCCTCAGAATCATTGTTTGTTATTTGTTTTAATCTTTCTACTGAAAATCCGCCCTCTGTATCAATGAAAATTACTTTTTTTCCTTTTGCGACAGAAGCTGAGGCTAAAAGACAGAAATTTGTTTTTCCGCTTCCTGGTGGCCCATAAAAAGTTGTTATAATATCTGAATCATATCCTCCAAGCCACTTGTCAAGTTCTTTGGAGCCTGTTGAAAATTTCATTTTAAAATTCTTGTTTATTTTTCTTCTTTAACTTCTCCGTTTGGAGATTTTTCTAAAAAAATCTGTGCCTGAAATTTATAAATTTTGCATTCTGGCTTTTTCCAGGTATTCTGAGGAAGCCCGGCTTTGTTACATACGCAGTCAAGAAATTCTTTTGCATTCATCTTGTTTTCTGTAGCTACTTGCGGAAGCAAAAGTCCTGATGATTTGTTGTATTGGCAGATAAGTCCGTCCTTGCCGATATTTATTTCTTCAAGAATTTTTTCTTTTGGTGTTTTGATTTCTTCTGGCGCTGTTAAAATAGAAATTTCTATAATTATGCTGTCAACTTCAAATTTTGATAATGGCTCGAATCTCGGGTCTGAAACAGCTGCAGC
>Ga0210051_1000388_pt1 | contig 39791 bp, 28 predicted proteins | sample CryGey092014_all_FD_185464 | JGI IMG/M metagenome (GOLD analysis project Ga0210051, IMG submission 185464) | Groundwater microbial communities from aquifer - Crystal Geyser CG23_combo_of_CG06-09_8/20/14_all (SPAdes) (version 2) | ecosystem: Environmental > Aquatic > Deep subsurface > Groundwater...
CCACTGATAGATAGCTCTGGGTTTGATGCCGTGTTCTTGAGCTACCTGCGATACCGGCAGGCCGTCTTCCTTAATTCTTTTTAATATTTGCTCTTTAACGTCTTTTGATACCAAACGATGTCCTTTGGGCATAATATTTTCTCCTTTCTCTAACCATTATACCATGAGGACAAAGTGTCTAAATTTTGGGGTACCTGTCAATGACTTCCCACTTTTTCATATTAGTATTTTGATTTAATGGCATGCTGATAAACAAAATAATAGGAAATGAATAAAGTAACGACTCCAATCAGCATTATTAGTGAAAATAACTCCTCTGTTTCTATTAATAATTTTTTAACTGATTCCCAAACGGTGACAATAAAAAAAGGAGTGAAAACTAAAAACAAAATAAAGTCTTCAATCGGCACGCCGTAAATTTTAAAACCAATAATAGATTTGGAATTATATTCCCAAATGAAAAACTTATCTCTTCTTCTCTGTTTCACCGCCCAGATATCAAATATTCCGCCTACGATTAAGCAAATTAGGATAACTATCAGCAGGGCTTTATAGTTAAAATCTTCTTTAACGAAATAGAACAAAATCGCAGCCGGAATACCTAGTAAAAAAAATGTAGGCAAGGGAGTATAAAAATCTTTTCATATTCAAGATGCTTTAATGATTAATTACGTTTTTTCCTGTCATGCCGCGCTCACCCCGCAGAGACATGCAGGAATTAATGCGGCATCCAGTTAGATCAATTTATCGTATAAATCTGCCCAATTTGGATTAAACTTTTCAATAAGCTCCAATTTCCATTTTCTTTTCCAGTTTTTTAGTTGCTTTTCCCTGTTTAATGCGGCATTTATATCATTAGTTTCTTCATAGTATGCAAGCATGTGCACTTTATATCTTTTAGTAAAACCTTCCAATAAATTATTTTCATGTTCGTATACCCTTCTTATTAGGTCACTAGTGACACCTATATATAGAGTACCATTTCTTTTACTGGTCATTATGTAAACGTAATATGTTCTCATATTCTTTCTTCATTTCTGGATTACCGCTTCCGCCTGCCTCGCCGGCAAGGCGGGCGGGAATGACAGGTTAAGAGGATGACAAAAAATTAAAGATGCGATGAATAGTAACTTAGAATAGTAACTTATTTATTATGTCATTCCGTGCCACGACACGGAATCCAGAAATCAAGAATTCCGCCATTTTCTTTCTTTCCCTGGATGCCGGATCAGGGTCCGGCATGACAAGCCCCACTATGATTGGTGTGGTCAGTCCCGCAAATGCGGGACGACCCCAGCTCCGGAAGCTTGCGCTCCCCGCCCGCCTGACTCGTCTGGTGACCCCGGCAGGAATTGAACCTGCGACCTTGAGATCCGGAATCTCACGCTCTATCCAGCTGAGCTACGGGGCCGTCAGGCGAGTCGGGCGGGTATCCGTTGAATCCCGACGCTACGGTCGGGATCCCGATTTCGCCTCTGGCGAACATCGGGACTACAGGGACAAAAAATAATTTATTTAATCACTTTCTTGCCTAAAGTATACCACAAATGGATAGCGCTAAGAAAAAAGACCGTCTGGGACCTGACGGTCTAAAATCCTCTTTAATTGAAGATTTTTTATTGAAGAATGATTACCTCCTCGTGTTTCTCCTGAATCCAGGTATCTTCTAACCCCGAGAGGAAATTAGAACCCAAGAGCGAAATGATGGGAAAAGCTAGAATCCCCTCCTGGCTGTAGATAACAATGATTACCTTTAATTCCTGGCCCTCGGAAAAATTGATATCGGTGGTAGTGTTCGTACTCCCATTCCAGGTCCAGTTGTCGGTAAAAACAACCAGGTCGGGGTTGTTATTGTCCACCACATAAACCCCGACGGGCATCGCATTGGCATTGTTCAAGGTCAGCTGTTCGCCGAAGATTGAATCAAAGTTGAAAATTAGCTCCACATTAGCGTAGCGGTAAGTATAACTCTCCGTTTCGCTCTGCAGAACCGTCGTGTTCTCTTCGCAACCAGCGAACATTATCAGCGCCAAGCTAGCCACCATTATTACTGCGATTACTCTTGCCATTGCTACTCCTCACTGTTTTATTTTGTTTTTTTGATTACAAGGAACAAGATAATTATCTTAACACTTCTTGAAATTCCGTCAAATAAGTTAAAATGAAAACCCATCACTTAACAAGCAATGGGAATTCAAGGGCAAAGAGCTATTTGGGAAGACTAAGATATTCCCTTTTGATGATTCTTGAGCGCAGAATTCTGAAGATATTTGGTTTGGCCATTTTATGCGGCTGACGGCCAGTCCACCCTCCCATTTTCCAAGCTCTTGCTGTCACTGATCCGTGAAAAAAGCTGGGTACGGGTTTCATAGAGATCTCCTCTAAAGAGCTTTGATTGTTTTTGGTATTTCTTCTATTAAATCAGAAGCGTTGTAATAATAGGATACCTTTTTTTTAAGACGATTACCGGCCAAGCCGTTAAGATATGTTCCGGCGCAAGCGGCGAGATACAAATTATTGGTAGTGGCTAAAGCGGCAATTAGACCGGCCAAAACATCACCGGTTCCACCTTTGGTCATTCCTTGATTGCCAGAAGTGTTACAACTTACCATATTGGAAGAAATAATCAAGTCTTTCTTTCCTTTTAGGACAATAACGCATTGATACTTTTTGGCCATTTGCTTAACATTTGCCTCCGTTGCTCTGATTTTGAAGAGGATTTGGAATTCCCGGGCATGGGGAGTAATAATGCAGTTTTTCCCCAGATATTTTTTATTCAGAACTTTCAGGGCGCCGGCATCTAAGACAAATTTTTTATGAGGATATTTTTTGAGAAGCCGATTAATTAAATTTCGTTCGATGTTCCCCGTTCCCAGGCCCGGCCCAATTAAAATCACATCTGACTTATTAAAATAGGATAAAATATTTTTTCTGGATACAGTGATAAACTCACAAAGTTTTGATTTCATTTTATTAATCAATCGATTATTTTCCGGAACAGAGGAGAAATAAACCAAATCTACAATCTTGGATGCCATTTTGGCAGCCAAAAGTGGAGCGCCGTGGTATTGTTTGGAACCGCCGATAATTACTAAAATACCATTGTCACCTTTATGGGAATTGGATTTTGGTTTTTTAAGAGATTTTACTTCTTTTGGTCCGACAAGATGCATTTTATGAAAATTTTCAATTTTTAATTTTACAATTTTCACTCAATTTTTAATTTTCAATTACTACATTTGGAAATTGAGAATTGTAAATTGAAAATTGTCGTAATTATTGATGATCAAATCCTTCTGACTTGGCAAGCGCCACAAATTCTCTCCACTTTTTCTCATCTCTTTGCCATTCCTTAAGGTTTTTCCAGAAATCATGCATTTGATCGGCCAGCTCTTTAGATATATAGCCGTGTCTTTCCATATAGTTAACTAGATCATTATGCTTCACAAAAGAATGTATTTTAATTCTCTTTTCTTTGTAAAAAGGCAATTTTTTCACTTCGGCGTCATAAAGCACTAGAACATTTTTTACTGTCAAACCTTTCCGCTTCAGTTTTTTAATAAATTGTTCTTTGGTTCTACCGCTGCCAATTCCGTCGTCTACTACCAATACTCTTTCTCCTTTCCGGTACAGGCCCTCTAATACTGTCTTAGTTTGGTGGCCTTTTTCTTTCTTATACCGAAGATAAACAAATGGTTTTTGAGAAGCAAGTGACACCGCCATGGCTAAGGGTGTTCCGGATACAGCGTTTCCGGCCACCAGGTCTATTTTTTTTCTTTTCATAAACTTAGCTATTTCTTCAGAGATTATTTTCATTTTATCCGGCTGAGAATACAGTTTCTTGCTGGCAATATAGAGCGGGGAAGGATAGCCTAATGATCCGTAAAACCGGCCAAACATAAAAAATCCGAAGTCACTTAATAGTTTAGCAATGCGTTGATTCATGCTTTTATATTAACTTTTTAAATTTTGTTTGTAAAACAAATGTAGGTGGTGAGTTTACTCGCCTTTTTATATCAAAGGCAGAGCAAGCTCTGCACCTACATCTAGAAGCCACACTATCTTCCGTTCCTGAAGAACTTCGGAGAACAGGTCAACGTCGCGCCTTCCTACGGGGGATAAACAAAAACGGGCATAAAGCCCGTCTTTTTCAATAAGGATCAATTACTTCGCTTCTTTCGGCAAGGATAACCTCACTCCCTCATCCTTTACTTCCTGCCAAACATATTGGCCTGTTACCAAATCGCCGTAAACCATTCCCTGGGCCTGGGTAATGCCTTTTTCGATCAAAATATTCTCCAGTTGAATTCCTATTCGGGCAGAATCAGAATCAGACATTCCCAGCTGATTTTTCAGTACTCTTTGCAGAAATAAACTAAAGTAGGGAGCAATGAATCCTTGACGTTGGAAATCAGCTAAAATTTCCGTCTGATACTGTTCCTTTAAGAAATTTTTGAACAGGCCGTTTATTTTCTCATCCTGTTTTAATTCTTCTAAAAGCTTCCCTTTTTGAGCTAGGATTCTTAAGACCGCAATTGCTTTGTATTTATCTTTTTGATTCAATGCGGCTAAGAATATCCCCTTTAAAGGCGCTAAGTCACTGGCAGCTGCCTTTTCTAAATTGCTTTCTTCTTTATGAAGCAGTTCTCTTTCTTGCTCTGGTCCCAAAAATTCCTGGATCAACTTTTGACGCTGAACATCCACTTCTTTTTGGGTCATCGCTGCTGGCGGAATGCCCAGATTTTGTTGCATTAACTTTTGAATTTCATTCAGAATTTTTTCATATTCTGATGGCTTGATCTCTTCAAATTGTCCTTCTCTAATTATTCCTTTTCGATCTTCTTCATCAACTGGAATCCCTTCTTCTACTCCTACTATTTCTAAGGAGGAAAGGCCGCAACGGCGATAGATATCTAAAAGAATTCGCAAGGTATCTTTTTCTTTATTGGAAAGCTGTTTGGTGTTCCGGCCATTAATGAAATATTGACTTTCCTTAACCCGGTCAAACATATTATCACCGAGATTGGCGGTAAAATCTAATATCCAGTTGCCTACCGTAGGATCTCTTTTTTCGGTTTCCGTTTCTAGAGGGATTTCGGTAATAAGCTGATTATTTCTTTCCAATGCCTTTCTCACTTCCTTTTTAAGCTTATCCCTTTCTTCAAAAACAAGCACGCCAATCAGTTTCGCTTTTAACTCTTCCCAAAGATTAATATCCGGCATCATCGCTAATCCCTCCAAAAAATAGTTTTCAAACATCTCTGGTACTTCGGAATCTTTCAATAACGATAGGGCAATCCAGCGGCAACGAATTAGAATGTTCTGATACCGTTGGAACATTTCAGGATTTTTTTCGGAAAAATCGGGATTTTGGCCAAAAAGAGCTAGGATGACATCCGCTAAATCTTTAGCATCTCGGAATAAATTATTGGTTTGAATCAGCCTAAAATAATCTTGGTAGTGTTCAAGAGTTTTGGGATCTTCTAATTGAGGGAGTTGATTTTTTAAGTCTTTGTCAGCCATAAATTATTTGGTTAACCCAAGTTTCTTAAGTAATTCGTGAGCTTCTAAAACCTCTTCTCTGTATTTTCTTTCTTTTCCGGCTTGGCCGCCCAAAATTTCTAATCCTTTTTTCACCTTATTCCAGTTGTCCGTAGTGTCTTTATCGTCCTTTCGCATAACATCTTTTTGGATTAGATTAATAATCGGCTGGTTGTATTGCATAATATGTTCTGAAGCGCTGGCATTGAACCGACCTCGATTAATAAGACCTATTAAGCCTTCCCATTTTTTTGTTAATTCCATAACGGCATATTCATTAAGAATTGCCTTTCTTCCTTTAGAGTGATCATCAGGATCTTTCCAACTTTCCGTACCAATTGATAAACGATTTCCTCCCCGGTAAAGCTGTTCAAAATCTCTTTTTGATCTTTCAATATAACACCGCGTCTGCTGTTCCGGCCGAGAACGCTGGTAAAAATTGCCGTCTTTCCATCCCACCGCTTGTCCAAAGGTCCAATGGACTTTATCTTCGGCAATGTTGGAAAGGTCGTTTTCTAAAGCAAATGAGGCTTGCTTGCCATAGTTTAACTTTTTGTCAAAAACCTCTTTCATAAACACATGCATCCCTTCTATACCGGAAGATAACTCCTCACCTTTCTTAAATACAATTCGGGCGCCTGGTTTAGCTTCAATAGTTATTTCCTTGGTATCTGGATCTTCATACCAGTTTTGAGTAGCTTTAGTAGTATTAATCAGCTCATTCAAATGCCCGACATTAGCTGATTGTAAAGCGACTGCCGCAGCATCAGTGCCGTTTTCACGCTGGAGTGCATTTCTAAAATAGGCAATCAGCTCATCTTCGTTAGTTGTATCATATTTTCTGGACTCTTCGTGCTCTCTTCTTCTTCTTTCCTGCTGGGCTAAAAAGTCAATGGGCTTAAAAGACATTTCTTTTCCTAGCTTGTCTAAAATTCTAGTTAATTTTTTCTGTTTTTCCTCTGCTTGCTTTTTGCGCTCCACTCTTTGTTCTTGAGAAATATATTCTCTTTCCGCATCTTGACTTAAGTTAAGGGACTCTTCTTGTAATTTCTTGGCTTGTTCTTGGTTCTTTTTTATATCATCGGGATCAGCGACATCTCTTCTTAGCTGATCTTCTGCTTGGGTTTTTTCATGAACTAAAATCTTTCTCCTTTTTTCCGCTTCTGAACTATCCTGGCCCAATCTTTTCATTTTGCTGATATCAAGATTTAAATTTTTAACCTCTAAATCTAGCTCCTTGACTTTCAGCTCTTTACTTTCTCGCTGTTCTTTAGTCATTCCACCTTTAGCCAGCCTTCTGGCTTCTACGTCTTTGTTTCCGGATAGCTTAAGTAAAAATTCTCTGGCGTGTTTATCTTGAGTAGCAAAATCCTGAACGTCAAATTTTTTCAATCCCTGCTCAATATTATTTGCATTTTTCTGGGCTGTAATTTTTTTAGTTTCTAATTCTTTTAGTCTTGCTTGATCGTCAGCGTATTCTTTGGATTGGGTATAACTTTTATCTTTCTTCTTTTCATCCGCTTGCTTTCTTAACTCTTCGGCCTCTTTTTTTTCTTTTTCCAGCACTACTCCGGAAATTTCACCTTTGCCAAATTTTTCCTGGGCTGATTTCTCTTTTCGGTCAGCTTCCACCCGCATTTCTTTAGCCTCTTCAGCCGGTGCCTGTGCTTTGGCGCTAATCGCTTCCATTTCTGTTTCAATGGCCGTTACTTCTGTTTTTGCTTCTGCTGCTCGCTGACCCTGCAGATCGCGATAAATATCAGCTGCGTTTTTTTCTTCTACTTTTGCTTCTGCTTCTTTTACTCCCTCTACTTGTTTATCTCGATCTTTAGCCAATTTGTCTATTTTACTTTGCCTTCCTCTGGCAATAAAGGGGGCTGATTTTTGAATTCCCTTGCGATACAAAAATCCTTGGGCATAGTTCTCTACCCAGCTGGCGGCCCCTAGTCCACCAATCGCTCCTTTAAAACCACCTTTTTGTAGTCTTTCACCGGCTGCGATCATTCCTCTGTTTTCTTCATCCTGTTTTTTCTTAGCAAAACCAGCACGCATGGTACGAACAATACTGGCCGGATTAAAATCCACTCCTTTCAAGAATCTTCCAGGAAGCGCACCAGCTTTTATCTTTCTTGTTCCCCAAGCACCGACTTTGAGAGGTGTCTTTAAAGCAGATATCCCCGCCTTTCTTAACTGGCCCACCATGCTTCCCGCAAAAGAACCGCCCATCACCCCCAAGGATTGGGTCATCATCAAGCCCATGATTAAAAGCGCAATGGTAATGATGAAATTAAACATATTCTGGGTGGTCATTATATCGGCTTCCCCAAAAGAAGCTCCGGCCGACGGAGAAGTAAGCGATATTGGTTGAGCACCGCTGGTAGAGATGATTGATAAAGAAAGCCATAAAAAGAAAGCTAGCAAAGGCCCGGAAATCAAATTTTTTCCTAATGATGACCACCAGGCAGTGGCATATCTTTGGGTATTCGGCAAAACCGTGGCAATGTAAGCAATGGGAGAAAGAATCACTAAAATCCAAAGCATTAGAATCCTGGCTAATAACACAACGCCCATAGCAAGAACTACAGTTATGGCTACGATTAGCAAGATGACTGCTAAAATCATGGAGGCTACCGTTGCCATAAGATTAATATTACCGACATCGACCGAATCGGCATAGCTCTGCATCTTTTGGATATTGAAACTCACCGTCATAACAATCGGGGCAGAATTCTTAAAAGCATCCACAAAAGTCATCATCACTACCTGGGCGAAATCAATCAGAACGCCGGTGATGGTTTTGCTGAAATTAATTAAAACGGCCATGATAATCAGCTTTACCAGGGCATTGCGGGCATGGTAGGATTGAATTTTCAAAATGGTGCCGAAAGCAATAATCATCAAACCGATAATGAACAGCATGTTGGAAAAATCCCTGACTACTCCCCAGCCGATATGAATCGCGGGCGGAGCAGCACTATCGGTAAAATGGTTATATTGCGCAATAGCGACCAGCATATCAATCACTAAACCCAAAATACCACCCAAAAGCTTGACAATCGTTTGAGTAACCCATCCCAATGCTCCCAATATCGCATCTTTTGCAATACTAGTAACATCCCATCCTTGGGTTTCTGAAGCAATTAAAAGAACGCTCACTAAAACAACCACCCCGATAATAGCAAGGGGTTTGATAGCGATTTTGGATTTAGACAGTGTGTTTAGAAACATTTATTTTAGCTTGCCCGCCCGACTCGCTCCCGCCCGCATCGACTTTGTCGATACAAAGTCGGGCAGGTCACGATTCGAAGCGGGCTGGCAGCTTGTAGGAAGATAAGATATTAAGAAGTTAGGGTTAAGGATTGAAGTTATTGGTTATTTTACCCCTCCTCACCTCCCCTCAAAGGGGAGGAACTTCTGCGGGTTCCCCTCCTATTAGGAGGGGTGAGGGGAGGTAAATGCCGCGCAATGGTTTCTATAACCGCTTCTTTATTTTCAATAACATCCTTATTAGTAAATCTTAAAAACTTTATTCCAAACATTTTTATCCAATTACTTCTTTCGCTATCGTATGCTTTTGCTTCTGGATAATAATGTGAATCTCCATCTAATTCAATTGCTAATTTTAATTTTGGGCAGTAGAAATCCACAACATATTTTCCGACACTGACTTGTCTTCTGAATTTATAACCCTTTAACTGTTTGTTCTTTAAATAATACCACAGAACGTATTCTGGCTGGGACATATTATTTCTCAACCTACGTCTTTTCTCTTTTTCTGATTTCCAGTTAAAAGGATAAATCATATTAATTCTACCCCTCCTCACCTCCCCTCAAAGGGGAGGAATATTAGAGGAGACACGTTTCTTCTTCTAAATTAACAACTGCTATCTTTAATCTTTCAACTGACAATTAATGATCAGCAACCAAACACCCACAAGCTAATTTCTTAAATTCCTACAAGTTTAAAAAACCTACGGCGCTGTTACTTCAACTGCTCCGCCAAAGAAATCATAGTTAAAAGCATCAATGTTGCAATCTCGACCATTCACATTGCAGAAGCCCCAGTTGTCTTCAATCATAATCTCAATCTGGGCGGTATAAGGACTGCCATTATAACTATAGGAATGAGACAGCAAATGCGGATTAGCCGGATCCGTTTTGGGAGCGCCGTTCCAAATTACGCTTGTTAGCTCTGAATCGTCGCCCCAATCAACAGTTATTTTCTTCAAAGCTTCCTGTTCCGGATCAACAAAGTTGTTAAAGGTTAGATTGATTGTGCCGCCGCTAGAAAGAGTAACATTACCGGATACGCCATTTACCTCAATATTTTCCACGTGGGGAAGAATAGCACAGTAATCAGCAGACCAACCAGGCCGAGGACCTACACCGGTTCCATTGCAAAGCACCATATTGTTAAAAGCGGTCACCCAACTACTCATCAGGGTGTCGTTTCGATCATATCTTCCCAGACTACTATTCCAGCTCCAAGCGCCATAAGGTTTGGCAAAAAGGCGCTTCAGGCGGTCAATCGCCCAAGTATTGGGACCGGATAAACCGTCGCCCCAACCGCTCGCCTGAATTCCGGCACAGACTTCTCCAGAACAATCGGCATTACTAGTACAAGCAACATCAGGATCACTAGGACTAGCTTTCGTACAAGTACCTACCCCAACGCAGAATCCTCGATCATCTGGATCAGTGCCTTCACAATCACTATCATTAGCACAAGGATATTGAGTACTACTATTAGCTACATCATGAGGACCACCTAAGCATACCTTTCCAGTACAATCTCCCTCACAACTGTAAGGCCGGCCGGCTCGATTCTGATTAGTAGCATTAGTAGTCGGGGTAGTATCTTTGTTCTCTACATAAACCGGCTGTTGGCCATCTTCTGTTTTACCATCCCAGGCTCCTCCTTCAACGCCCAGGTGGGGATCCACATTGCCGGCATAACTGGCGCCAAAAGGAGCTTCATCGCTGCTGTAATTATAGTAAAGATCAGGCACTTCATACGAACTAGTAGCAGAGGTGCGATTAGCCCAAGCTTTGTTTTCGGCAACATCTACTACTTTGGCTATTTCGGTACAGGGTTCCCGTAAATAAACAATGCCGGCATACCACGCGCCACCATCATCACCGCTCCCATCTGCCATATGTACATCAAAACTTTCCAATTTGTCATCCGAATCGAAATATGCTTTTATATAAAGACAATTTTCACTATCGCAACTGTCTTTATGCCAATCAACTTCCCAATTAGGAGCATTCATTGTAAAAGTAAGTGGCGTAACTTCCCAATCCGCATGAGAAGATCTTTGAAGAGTCCAATCAATTCTTTCTATTTCCCACTCATAATACTGGTCTCGTGGATCTACTGGTCGACTGCCTCTATATATATCTTCTGCATTACAGCCACAAATCCCTGCCGCATTTAGTTCTCCACACGGTATAAAAGCTTCTATATTACCACAACTAAATGGTTCAGCCGAATGCACGCCACCATCTATTTTTGTTTGGATGGGACGCCTATATTGCAAAGTTTCACCAATTAGGGGTGAGGTATGATTTACTCCGCCGGAAAATCCACCAGTCTCAGCTTCTAAGAAAGCTATGCTGCCATAACTCGCGATAAAAGTATCAATATTATTATAATTCCCCTCCGCCTCCAGACACATATAAAGCGAGGTGCGGTCCTGATAACCTGCTTGTTCAATAGTGCCGAAGACCGAAGATTCACCGGAGATAATATCAACCGGCCACCAGGTTAGACAGCGGTTGGGATTAGTGGGATCAGTTTCAATGCAGTAACCTTGCCAGCCGTTGAATTCCAGTAAATCATCATCCACATAATGGCAGGCTAAAGAATCTTCCCGCGGGTAGGCCCGGCAGGAACGCGCCAGGTAACTGGGGGTGCCTTCATGCGTTAAATGATCAGCCGGCACCGGATACACCCGGCCGCCGGTGGGCGGATCCCAGCCAAAGCGCATTTTAGCGCCGGTTTCATTCTGGTAGTACTCTATTTTAATGTTATGCCAGCCGGCGGAAAGGCTTGAGGCGGTATAAGAAACTTCTTTGGCGCCGTCATTCCAATTCGCTCCAGCCCAGACATCCGTATCCAGATCATCAATATAAAACTTGATTCCGTCATCCACGTCAAACCAGAAAGTGTAGCTGCCGGTGGTATCGGCCAAGACCTGGCCGGTCCAGCGCACCGCGCTCATATCGCCGTTCGGATTGCCGGTTTGGTTTTCCAGCACTGAATTAAACGGACTGTAATCAAGGTAATCGCTGTAAAGCGTGCTGTTGTACGCTCCAAATCTCTGATGCAATAAAACTCCCGTTTCTATATCTCCTGTTAAGTCATAGTAATCTCCTCTTAACCCGCCGGTTTCAGCGGACTGGACGGCCAGCACCGGCTTTAGGGAAACATTTTCTAAACTGAATGATAAATTAGCGCTGTTGTTCTTAAAGAGAAGATAGACATCCTTGCTTTCATCCAAAACGTTTTGAGTGGCATAGGGGCCAATAATGTACTGCTGCCAGCCGGTGGTGCCCTCAAATTGGCCTAAAGATTCTTGCCAAATAATGCTGGTCGGCACGACGTCATCAAATTGAGCAAACGAAACGGTTATTGCCGACTGGCCGGCCGCGGGCGGATCTTCAAATTTGAATTCAAAAGAAGCGGTATATTCCTGAAGGTTGGCAATATTGGGGCCTAAGTTCACCCTTACTCCCTGGCCGTTTGAACTGCTGTCTTCGGCGGTATAAAGCAGATAATTATTTTCATCCAATGCCGCTGAATTTCCTGGACCCTCTGTTATGTCGATACGACCAGAGCTAATGACACCCCACTTATCAGACCCGTGGCAAGCACCACTTGCACCACTCGGACACTGGCTATCATCTAAACAAGCTTCTTTCTGATCACCAGCGCCCTCGCAAACCATGAAATTTTTTGTGGAATCGGATTCAAAATCGCCGAAAGGAACCAAGTCATCAACGCTGGCTCCGCCCAATCCCACCTCGTACATTTCCGAATAAGGAAAATAGCCTTCAATGATTTCACAATGATTCCCTGATCCGCAATCGGAATCTTCGGTGGCAACGGTACAGCTGATGGCATAGTCATTGGAACAGCCGTACATCAAACCGGCGCTGACAAAGCCGGACATATTTTGGAATTGATCAAGATCATAGCCGGCGATTCCGCCCGTTACGTTAACCGGGCTTTCTTCTATCGGATGACTGCACAGCCCGCTGGCTCCCAATTGATTGCAGGTACCAATTTCAACGCAGGCTTCTTCCGTGGTCTGACCGTCACCGTCCGAATCATTTGGATCATCTACCTGCAAAGAAGTTTTGCAATAGAGCCACTCGTCGCAGACCCGGTCTCTTTCTACTTTAATTACCGAATTAGAATCGCAGAACAAAGGATCGGTGGGATCAACCACTGTTTGATCGCAGTTATAAGGTATTCCCGATTCAACGTTTTCGACACAGGTGCCACTGCCGCAATCAGAATCGGTAGTACAGACCGCTCCATAATAACTGGGGTCGGAATCATCACAATACGTCTTTTGCCCATCCGGGCTTAAATCGGCCGTGAAAACATTGGCGGGGTCATCAGTGTCATAGAACAGCTTGCAGCCTTTCTGCTCATCTACCGTTCCGTTGCAGGAATTCTGGTCTACGCTGTAGTTGATATAATAATAGGTTTCACAGCCCGGGGACGATACCCGCCTAATCGGGTTGCTGTATTCATCTACTTCATAAGGATAATCCGGGTTGCATCCTACCGGATCCCTTGGATCGCGATAGGCGGTACAGCCGTCGTACTGGTTAGTGCATAATCCGACCCAACCTTGATTAGGAATAAACGGTGCTGGATCATCAGGAGGATTAGTGGTCGGACATTCTTCCTCTGTTCCGCTCTTATACCAATCATAAACTAAGGAGCCAGTCGGCTGTTTATATTCGCAAACTTTAGCGCCCGGATCTTTAAAGTAGGCGGTTCCTGATCCGCCGCTGAAACTGTACTGCTCACAGCCCACTTCTGATTGGTCGCACCAAATAGTGGAATACTGTTCCGCGTCGTCTTTAAGGTAGACCGTTTCATAATCGGTCAGCACGTCGGGATCGTTAGGAGTAATTACCGGTCTACCCAATGCCCGGCAGCCGCGGTCAGCAGCATCACAGTAAACTTCAGGATTATTGACGTAATTAACGGTGACATCATCAAAAGTATAAATTATGCTCTGTGTTTCCGTGCCAAATGTTTCACTGTAGGGATTAGAAGTGTTCCTGGTATCAATCAATTCCTCGCAGCCGGCCACTTCTTCAGCGCAAAGTTTGGTGAATGACTTTAAGTAATAGGTTTGATTGTTGGCGCCTTGATAAGCCGCGCAGTTTTCTGATCCGGTGCAGATGGTGGCCGAACCTCTGATTAAATAGATATTGTCCGTGGTTTCGGTTAGGACAATATTGTCAAAGAAACTCTCTCCGCTCAAATTATGAATATACAGCTCGGCAGGAAGAAAATTAAGCCAATTATCTGAATCATTAATATCTATTGTCACAGGACCAAGAGTATAAGAATGCCACTCGTCTGGGTCAAGAGTAATTTCGGGAGCAGGGGTACTAGGCTCATCATCAGCAAACATACCAGTGCGCCCGGGACCGGGAATTGCATTCATAAAATGAATAAGAGGAGTGCCGTTGCCTTTGGCCCAAAAAGTAAGTAAATATGTTTTTTTATCCTCGGTCAGGCCATCAATATTCCTATGCAGTTCGCTAGTAGCGAAAACTGAATGGCCTCCTGCAATAATGGATGCATTGCTTAATGTACCACCCCACCACTCCTGAATTGTTCCACCTTCAAAATTATCATTAAATATTTCCTGATAATTATAGCCGGCATTGCCTAAATATTCCCGGCAACCTGCCGTGGAAGCCGGACAGCTGGTGCTTTCTGAAGGCAGTCCGTAATAAACTTGATCATCCAGTGAGTTTCTTTCCGGGTGGCAGTTATCCGAGACGGTAATGGTTTGCGATTTATAACGGTAAAAAGTACGTAAACTGGCATCAAAGAATTCTATGCAATCCGGATCGGTTCCGTAAACCGAAGAACATTCCTGAACGTTTGTTGAAGTATCCTTACAATCAAGAGGAAGATCTTCCCCAATCTCTAAATGAGTACAAGGCGCTCTTCCTCTTTCACCGGGAAAGGGGTTCAAATTACTTACTTTCAGCTTGAAAGCTCTTAACTGGTAGCCGGCCACTTCATCGCCCTCCCAAGCATAGTAAGTAGCAATACTAGGATCGTCTAAAGGAACGCACTGTTTTAAGAAGGTGTAATATTCTTTGCCTTCACCCCCTTTGGCCACTTCGTCCAAATTGGTAAATTCTTCGCAACCGACATAAGCGGCAGAGCATTGGGTGCCCGTAGAAGCGATTAATGAGATGCTGGGATAGCAGTAATTGTTAGCACCAGGACAATCGTCAGGCGGTTCATCAGAATAACACGGTGTGGGTATGCCTGACGGCGGCACCACGGAACAGTATTTTCCGGTTCGATTCACATTATTCGAATCCGGAATAATATTAGTTAATGGCGTTTCTTCATAGGCTTTACAGCCAACTTCGCTTTCTAAACACAGATCATCAGAAGATATTTTAGCGGGAACCGGATCACCGCCAGCCAGCGGGGTATACCACTGACAGCCGACATCCTCGTCGGAACAAGAAAGCCTTTCGCCGGCAAGATAGAGCTTATTAACTGTGCCGTAATCAATAAATTCACCGGCATTAGTCGATTCGCCGATTACTTTTTCTTCTAACATAGCGGAGTCAAAAAATACATTGCATCCGCTATCAACGCCCAGGTAGACTTCCACATTATCAAAATTCACATCAAAAGTCTGGCTTAACTCATACCTTTGCCAGCTATTGTTTAGATTATCAATGGGCAGAGTTACGAGACTGCTCCCTAAATTGGTGCTCAATTTAATACTGGCATTTCCCCCGCAAGCGGCGCTGTCGTCCGATTTAGCGAAGACTGAGAAAGTAAAAGTACGGCCTATCACTGATCTGGTGCTGACGTGAGTATAACGGATACTGTCGCTGGCGGGAGCCCCATGCGGAAGTTTTACCGCATTGTATCCCCGATAAGGAGTGGTGGTATCAATTGTTACTATTTCTGGAGCAGCCGCGCCTTGCGGGTCCCAAGAATTAACGGTGTCTGGAACTCCATCATCCACGGTGCCGGTAAAGTAATCAAAATTGTCATTCTTAATTAAATTGGTGCCGCTGGTGGTTCTTAAAAACTCCTGACATCCTTCGGCGCTGGCATCACAGGTTTGGGCGCTGGCATCTAAATGAGCCAGCCAGTCATAATACTGATTATTATTTACTGCTGCTGGGCCCCAAGGATTAGAACTGCCGTAATAACCGTAATCATCCCCATCCCAATAACACCTCCATCTTTCATTAGCATCATCATATAGCTTGCAATACCACTGACACCCGACGTTGTCGGCGGTACAGCCGTTAAAATCTAAGGTATCTTCCAGGTAGGAAGTTTGCTGACCGTCTCTGCTTTGATAGGTTTTACAGCTGGCATAGTAATCAGGACATTGATCTCCGCTGAATTTCCAGATGGGATCTTCTTTGATGCAGTAACCGTAGGCTTGGCAGGTGCCATCAACGTTTTCCGCAATGCAAGATTGGTCATCCACGCAAGTTTCCTGTCTTTGGACCTCTCTGACTTTAGGAGTAACGTTTTCACCATCGTGGTCGAAATATTCATCAAATACTGTTCCTTCTCCATAGCCCTGCCGGCGACAATAGTTATCCGGCGCTTTCAACACCCAATCCGGATCGATTAAGTGGTAGAAAGGAGAGGTCTCATCATCGTATAAAGCGACTAAATCATTCAAACTGTAATTACCCGCCCCATAATCCATAATGTATTGAGCGGCCAGTTCCCAAGTGACCGGCACTATCCGGTGTCTGCGCATAATTACCAGATTGCGGTAAGCATAGCCGCTTTGATAATCAAGCAAAGATCCGCCCTGACCGTAGCCAAAAGGTTTACCGCCATCCAAATAACCCATTTCAATTGCTTCTTCTACCCGTAAGTGTTGCTCCACGGCCGTTCTAAAATTAGAATCCATCACGCAGTTTTCTACTTCAGCATACTGAGCCGGACAAATGGATAGTTTGTTCAAAATATCTATTGAACCGCCGCCGCCTAGATTAGGTTGGGTAAACGAGGCGAATTTGGCTTCGGCCGCTGCTATTCCGGAACCCCCTCCAGCGAGAAAATTTGTTAAATTTCCTCCAGAAGTATCGGCACCAGGATTCAACCCTTTGGTTAAAATGGTTTCCATATATTTCTTAATTAAGGTATTGGTAAAAACCCCTATGAAGTCAGCGGCCAGTTCACCGGTAAAAGTATTGTCTGGATTAATCGCCTGCTCTAAAGAAAACAGCTGGGTTCCCCCAATGGTTTTGGCCGGTGTTTTGGTATCGCCGGTAATTATGCTTTTTAAAGGAAGGAAGCCACCCTCGGAGGTTGCTTCTTCTTTAGCTTTTTCTTTCGCTTTTTCCTCTTTTTCTTTGGTTAGAGAATACATTTTTAAATACTGCCCCAAATTATTCCCCTCCGGGCTAAAGACTTCAGGAAAAGATTTCATTAATGCGGCTGATACTTGCGCGGGATCTTGGCCGGCAATGCCAATGCCCAAGCCGCCCGTTACCTCAATTGGCTGGGCATTGGCCAGGTTATTAAAAATTTCACTTCCGGTACATTTCGCTTGACGTGGTTCCGAGATTCCCAAATCAAGCGCTAGGTTGGCTTGGATATCTATTCTAATTTTAGGATCGGCATCGCAAAGACTGAATCCCCAGGCTTCAGTAGACATCGTATCCAGCGCATCCCCAATAGCAGCATCTCCAGCATCTCTTAATAATGAAGTAAATTCCTTGGTAGTAAATAAAGGTCCTTGTCCAGCGCCACCGCTGGCGATTTTAACCGCCGTATTATAAGCAATCTTTTGAGTAAAAGTTCTTAAAGCGTTTTTATAAGCACTTGCCACAACCTGTTTTACCAGTTTTTTCATCGTATCCAAAATTTTACCGGGAATGTCAGCAACTATGGTAGAAAAAGTAACATCACCTGCTCCAAATATGGCTTGGGCGGGTCTGGGAACAAGTAATAAAATCTGAAAAATAAGAATAAACAAAATTAAGCTGCTGATCAAGCTTTTTTTTGTCTTGGAATTGAATTGTTGATTACCCTCTTCCATTTGAAAAAATAGAATTTTTATTCTGTCACCTGTAATTATTCGCCTAATGCTTGTTGGTACAATGCTTCTAATGTTGCGTCATCAACCTGACTCAAGGTTGCTTCATCTACCCCGCTTTGCTGCAATAAGCTTCTTAATTGAGCAGCATCCAAAGACTGCAGCATCTCTAAAGTAATCGCCTGGCTGGAGGTGTCGCTGGGTACTAATTCTTCTAAATTAGAAGGAACCTCGCCGGTATTAGTCAGTTGATCCGTAGTGACGCCAGTTTCTGCTAAAGTCTGCTCGTATACCTGCTGAAGCGTCGCGTCATCCATAGTGTCAACCAGATTGGCCGGCGCTCCTAAGTTTTTCAAGGTAGTTCTTAGATCTTCTGATGATAATTCCCCTTGAGCAGGAAGGGTTGCTTCTTCTAAAGGAGTTGTTTGAGTAACTGAGCAGTTTTGATCTCTAGGACAGTTGGGATCGTTTCCGCTGTCAACCTCTTCTTTATCATTAAAACCGTCACTGTCTGAATCACGAACATAGGGGCTGGTTTTGTAAGAGTAAAGCTCGTCAAAATCGCTCAGGCCGTCATTATCAGTATCCTTATTTCTTAACTGATCAATTTCTGCTTCCTGGGAAGAGTTTAAAAGGAAGGAAGTTTCAGTAATTTCAGTGCTCTTCATTTTAAAAGGAGAGTTAATGGTCCCAATTATCCGAAAAATTCCAAAGGTAAAAGCGGCCAATCCCACAAATACAAGAGTACCAGTGATAATTCTTTGTCTTTTTTGAATCTGATCCTGGCTCTTTTTTTCTGAATCCGGATGAGGGGAAATCTCCATTTGGGAAATTCATTAAATTGGACTAATTTCCTCTATAATCTAAGGTAATCCCTTGTCCCGCCCGCCTTTAATTGGAGGGAAATGAGACTGGTAGTAGACGCGAGACTCGGGATGACGGTTTATTATTATATGTTACTTTATCGCAATTCTGACTTAGATCGCTTTTCCGAAGCAGAATGAAGGGAAAAATAATAGGATAAACCGTCAATTAATCGTCACCATTATATCACAATCTACCCTAAGTGTCAAATTAAGCTTTTTTAGCGGATTTGGGTTGATTTAATGCTTAAATCCGCCGTTCAAATCAGATTATGGCTTCTTTTTCCAGGATAGCAGTAAGCCTTTTCCAATCTTCCAGTGAAAGAGACTGAGACCGGATTGCAGAATCCAATCCTACTTGTTCAAAAACCTCCTTTATTTTTCCTTTCTCGGTATGGAAGCTATTAGCAAGGTTATTATGAATCTGTTTTCTCTTAGCGGAAAATCCTGCCCGCACCACTTGGAAAAAATCTTGCTCGTCAAGATCACCCCATTTCTTTAACTCTTTCCTAACACTCTCTTTAGTTTTTATTTTTTCTATTTTGACGATGGCGCTGTCCACTGCTGGCTCCGGCCAAAAGTTATTTTTTTTAATTACCTGAATAATTTTAGGCTCGGCATAAAATTGCACCGATACTCCCAGAAGGCTTAAATCACCGGGCAGAGCGGTAATTCTTTCTGCTACTTCTTTTTGAATCAAAAGAACCATCAGAGAAGGCTTGGGCTCCTGCGCTAAAAATCTCCTTAGCAGATAAGAAGTTATGTTATAGGGAAGGTTGGCCACTATTTTATAGGGCGCTCCATTTATTAATAAATCGATCTTCACTTTCCTGACATCGTTTTTAATTACTTCAATGGTTGGAAAAACTGAAGACAATTTTGTCAAAGAAGGAATAAATCTTTTTTCTAACTCAATCGCCCACACTCTTTTCGCGCGCTGAGCCAACTCTTTGGTCAGGGTGCCGAATCCAGCGCCAATTTCTAGCACCCGGTCATCTGGGGAAAGATCGGAACAGGCGATAATTTTTTCAAATACTGATTGGTTAATCAAAAAATTCTGTCCGCTCTGGCGCTGCGGCCGCAGACCCGATTTTCTGGCTAAGTATTTTATTTCGGATAAGAGGGAATTCATCGCTTTTTGGGATTAAACCTTTTCAATGAAAAATTAAAAGTGAAAAATGAAAAACTACAAAATAAAGCGTAATGTTATTTTAGATTCTCTATACTTCTTTGTTTGACTCGCAATAATTTTCAATTTTCATCTGTAGTTTTTAATTTTTACTTTTTCGTTTTTAATTATCTCAGCTCGTTTCCTAAAAACTACCAGCTAAATTCACCGGCCCCTCCCTTAGCACTTTTAATTTGCCATTCTTCACTTCCACGACGGTAGAAGGCTTAACCTTAGGCAGCCTTCCGGCATCCAGCGCCAGATTTACTTCTTTTGAAACTCGAGAAAATTGTTTTAGAATAGCCCCTACGGTATAGCATTCTTCTTGACCAGAAACATTGGCGCTAGTACTGATTAGCGGCCTTCTTAATTTTTCAGCAATCTCTCGAGCCCATAAGAAGCCGGATATCCTAATTGCTATTTTTCTTTTATTAGCAGTTAGTAAAGGGGGGATGTTTTTCTTTTTCGGCAAGACTAAAGTAAGAGGACCAGGCCAATGTTTCTTTGCCAGGAATCTAGAGCATTGATCAAAAACGGCGATCTTCTTTGCCTGATTAAGAGAACCTACGATTACGGGCAAGGGATTCTTTTTGGAGCGGGATTTGAGGGAAAAAATTTTTTTGACCACTTCCCTATTTAAAGCGTCTCCTCCGAGAGCATAAGCGGTTTCGGTGGGATAGATAATGATACCGCCCTTTTTCAAACAAAAAATTATTTTTTTTAAATCGGATTGCCCTATGTGATTGTTTTTAATTTTAATTATTTTCATACCAATTGCACGTTACATGCGAGCGCGGCCAAGAGAGCCGCGCTCGGAGATTTCGACCGCAGGTCTCTGCGCCTGCGGTTACCTTATTACGATATTTAACAATTTGCCCGGAACGAATATTTTTTTAACCACCTGTTTTCCAGAGAGGTGTTTTTTAATCTTTTTGCTTTGCTCGGCTTTGCTAATTGCTTCTTCTTCCGAAATATCAGCCGGCAGCTGCATCTTGTCTCTTACCTTGCCGTTCACTTGGATGACAAACTCCACTTCGCTTTCCTTTGCTAAATCAGGATCGTGTTTGGGCCATTCTTCTTTAAATATAGATTCTTTATGCCCCAGTTTTTCCCAAAGCTCTTCGGAAAGATGAGGAGCGAAGGGAGAGAGGAGAGTAACAAGTATTTTGTAATGAGTAAGGGGCAGTTCTTTTTGTTTTTCCATAGCATTTGCCAACTCCATTAAAGTAGAAACAGCGGTATTGAATCGAAAATTTTCTATATCTTCCGTAACTTTCTTTATTGTTTTATGTAATAGGCTTTCCAACTTTGAATTTTGAGCTGTAGTTTTTAATTTTAAGTTTTGAACTTTAAGCTTGCAAATCTTATCTAAGAATCTCCTCACTCCCACAATTCCCTTTGTATCCCAGGGAATTGCTTCGGAAAAAGGACCCATAAACATTTCGTACATCCGCATGGTATCAGCCCCGTATTCTTTCACCACTTCATCAGGGTTAATAACATTGCCCAAAGATTTGGACATTTTTTTGCCATCTTCGGCCAAAACCATGCCGTGGGAAATCCTTTTGCTATATGGTTCCGGACCAGGCACCAGCTTTAAATCATAAAGCGCTTTGTACCAGAAACGGGAATATAAAAGATGAAGCGTGGTATGTTCCATGCCGCCGTTATAAATATCTACCGGCAGCCAGTGCTTCATGTTTTTTTTAGAGGCAAACTCTTTATCATTGCGCGGATCAGTGTAGCGAATAAAATACCAGTTTGATCCGGCCCAGTTCGGCATGGTATCGGTTTCTCTTTTTCCTTTACCGCCACATTGAGGGCATTTCACATCTACCCAATCTTTAATCGCCGCTAAAGGAGATTCGCCGGTATTAGTTGGTTCGTAATTTTTTACTTTAGGGAGTTCTACAGGCAAATCTTTTTCAGGTACTGGGATAACGCCCACTGGCAGAAAGCTTATTTCATCTAAAAGTTCAGGAAATTCCTTAGTCTTCATGTCTTCAAAAGTAAAGTGCCCCGTGCCTTTAATTGTTATTAATCTGCCTCCTAATAACTTGCTATATATTTTAGAACTTTTTTTGCGATAATCTTTCTCATTATCAGAAATAAAGATAATTATTTCATTAACTCTTTCTTTAATAGTTTGATCAATCTTAAAATCATAAAAATGGTGCAATCTTTTATTATCCTCATTAGCTACTTTACCAGGAACCACCAAAATAAGTTTATTTATCCTCTTTTTAGTTTCTCCCAGCCATCTTGGTAAGAAAGCTCCACCAGCACTGTGGCCAATTAATACGCTATTCTCGTTGATTTCTAATTTTTCCACTGCTTTTTTCCACTCCTGATAATCTGGCTGCCAAGCTTTTGGCATGCGTGGATTATAAACAACCACTCCTTTTGCTTCAAGACTTTCCTTGAGCCATGGAATCCAATGCTGATTTTCCTCTCCTGTGTAGCCTTGATCTTGACTTTTATTACGACTTGGCGAACCATGGATAATCCAAACAATTGGTTTATTATTTTTCTTACATTCCTCACAATGCACCAATGGAATCGGCTCGCCCCAATAATGCTGACGAGAAAAAATCCAATCGCGCAATTTGTAGTTAACCGCTTTTTTGCCGACTCTTTCTTTTTCTAGCCATTTGGTGATTTTCGCTTTGAATTCTTCGGTCTTTAATTCATTAAATTGATTTGAGTTAATAGCTATTCCATTACCCTCATAACATGTTTCTCCATTTAGTATTTCTTTATAGATTTTTTCTGCATCCCACTTATAACCAACATCGCCCGTTGTATATAAAACAGGTTTACCTGGTTTTTCTATCTTCTTTCTAAATGGATATTTGAAAGTATTTGCAGGATTTATATTCTCTGTGTTACCAGGATCAACAACACAAATTATCTTTAGATTCTTTAATTTAGCAAATTCAAAATCCCTTTTATCATGCGCCGGCACCGCCATAATCGCGCCAGTACCATAGCCCATTAATACATAATCTGCTACCCAGATTGGGATTTCTTTTTGGTTAACCGGATTGATTACTTTAATTCCTTTTAATTCCACGCCGGTTTTTTCCTTGGCTAAATCGGTTCTTTCTAAATCGGATTTGGCTTTTGCTTTTTTGACATAGTCTTCTACTTCTCTGCGATTAGCTATTTGCCCAAGGATATCTGTCACTAGCTCGTGCTCCGGGGACACCACCATGTAGGTTGCTCCGAATAAAGTATCCGGCCGAGTCGTAAATACTTCTACATAATGTTTGGAATTTGGAATTTCGGATTTAGAATTTGTTTCGAATTTCGAATTTCGAATTTCGAATTTAATCAAAGCACCCTCCGATCGACCGATCCAATTTACCTGTTGGGTTTTTATCTTTTCTAAGTAATCCACTTTTTCTAAATCATCAATTAATCTTTGAGCGTACTTGGTTATTTTGAATAACCATTGCTTTAGATTCTTTTTAGTAACTGGAGTGCCGCAGCGTTCACAATTTCCGCCCACCACCTCTTCATTAGCTAAACCAATTTTACAAGAAGGACACCAATTAATGGGCATCTCTTTTTGATAGACTAATCCAGCTTTATATAATTGCAAAAAAATCCACTGGGTCCATTTGTAATACTGGGGGTCAGTGGTAATCACTTCCCGCGACCAATCAAAAGAAAGCCCCAGCGATTTTAACTGCCGGCGAAAACGGTCAACATTGGTTTCGGTTATTTCCGCCGGATTTTTTTTGACCTTAATGGCATAATTTTCGGTCGGTAGGCCAAAAGCATCAAACCCGATCGGAAACAAAACATTATACCCTTCCATTCTTTTCTTGCGGGCCAGAATATCCAAGGCCGTATAGCTTCGGGGATGGCCTACGTGTAAACCGTCAGAAGAAGGGTAAGGGAATTCAATTAGACAATAAAAATTTGGCCTAAGGGAATTGTCTTTGGCCTGGTACAGTCCGGCTTCTTCCCAGCGCCTCTGCCATTTTGGTTCTATCGCTTGGTGATTGTATTTGTTTTCTTCTTCTACCATACTAAAAAATTCTTTTTTAGCTTGAATTCAAAGTTATCTTAGCATTTTTTTACTCATTTTGAAATTCATTTTATCCTTTAAAAATGGGGTTAAAACAGCTCCTGCTAGTAAAATATTGGCTAATCTTAGCTAAAATTAATCTAATAATCAGCTTCAAAATTTGACAAATAAAAACCGCCGTGATAGTTTATGGGGTATCCTAAATTTGGATTATTTAGCATCTGATTAGGATAGTAAATACTATGTAATATCTAAGCTTTAACAGCTATTTTCTAAGTTAGGAATAGCTTTTATTGTGGAGAAGGAAATTAGTATTCAACTGAAAAAAAATTTGGTTCATCTGTTAGTGATTTTCTTGAAGTTACTGATATTTTTAGGAAAAGCAGTCTCTTTATTGTGCCGTTATCTTATTATCAAACCGCTGGAAATAATTGGAAAGTTCATTTTCCAATTTTTTGTTGTTCGGCTTTATAAAATTTACCTATTAGCAAAAAATCAAATCCGGGCAATTTATCGCCCCGCTAAAGGAAAGTTGCTTTATCCTCTTTCTACTCGCTATATCGTTCACGCTCTAGTCATCCTTTTAACCATCCTGGTTGTCACTAATAGCTTGAACGCTAAAGAAACCAATGAGGAATTTGGGCAGACTAGCTTGTTAGCTTCTTTGGTTCAACCATTCCAAGAAGGAATGATCACCGAAACGTCAGATTCTGCTTCCCAAACCGCTACCAGTTTTATGGAAACCAGCGGCAATGTAGTGGGTGTTCCTAAGATGGGAGAAGGGACCGAGCCAAAAGAAGAGGCCACCGTCACCAAGGAGGGAGCGATTATCAAGCCTAATTTAGTTGCCACGACGATTGGCGAAAGACCACGAGAAGAGGTTATTTACCATGAAGTACAGGGAGGAGAAACGGTCAGTGAGATTGCGGCCCGTTATGGAATTAGTACCGATACTATTCTGTGGGAAAACAAACTAGGACCCCGCGATTTCATCAAACCTGGCCAGAAATTAACGATTCTGCCTACTTCTGGAGCTTCTTATCAGGTAAAGTCTGGGGATACTCTAGAAAAAATTGCTCAAAAATACAGCGTGGATGTCAACGGGATAATTGATTTTAATAATCTACCCGCCGCAGAGGCCATTTTAGTCGATCAGATTTTAATTCTGCCGGGAGGAACGCCACCCGCTCCCCCGACACCAGTGATCGAACCTCGCTCCCGATTTGCTTCCCTCCAAGATTTTTTTAGTCCGACTGGTGCCGTGGATGCTACTCCCAACTACGGAACTAATCTGCAATGGCCTACCCCCAGCAGAAAAATTAATCAGTATTTCAGTTGGCGGCATACGGGAGTGGATATTGACGGTACCTACACCTCACCTATTTATGCCGCTGATACTGGGCGTGTAGAAGCGGCCGGTTGGCAAAGCGGCTACGGATTAAGAATAGTCGTTAATCATGGCAATGGAATCAAAACTTTGTATGGCCATCTTAGCAAGACGCACGTTAGTGTTGGCGATTCAGTTAGCCGAGGACAAACTATTGCTACAATGGGTTGCACCGGATGGTGCACTGGAACCCATCTTCATTTTGAAGTAATAATAGGAGGAAGGAAACTGAATCCGTTGAATTATTTGTAAGTTAAGGAATAAAAAGCGCGCGCTAGGCAGCGCTTTTTTGATATTTCCGCTCTCCTGGTATAATTAAAGGGAACTAACATATCTATGGGAATTCTATTCGTTATAGCCACACCAATTGGCAATCTAAAAGACATTACTTTGCGGGCAATTGAAACACTTAAAGAAGTTAATTTAATAGCCTGCGAGGATACTAGGCAGACTATTAAACTGCTGAATCATTATAATATTAAAAAACCGTTAGTTAGCTATCACCAGCACAGCAAACTTACCAGAATAGATTATTTAATTCAGGAACTAAAAAACGGTAAATCAATTGCTTTAGTTACGGATGCTGGCACTCCTGGAATTTCCGATCCGGGTACGGTTTTAATTTCCCAAGCCATTGAGGCAGGTACTAAGGTAGTGCCCGTTCCTGGTGCTTCTGCTGTGATTACCGCTTTATCGGCTAGCGGGCTAAGGACGGACGAGTTTGTCTATTTGGGTTTTTTGCCCAGAAAAAAAGGGAGAAAAACAATGCTAGAATCGTTAGCTAAAGAGAAAAGGACAATTGTGTTTTATGAATCGCCTTACCGAGTAGTTAAGACTCTAGAAGAACTTAAAATAGTTTTAGGAGAAGACCGAAATATTGTCATTGCGCGCGAGCTGACTAAAATGTTTGAGGAAATAATCCGGGGAGAAATTAAAGATGTAATTTTAAAATTAACTCCCCAAAACACTAGAGGAGAATTTGTGATTATTATCGAAGGAAAAACAAATAGCGGAGAATAAGTACCCTCTGCTATATCCTATTCATTTTCCTGCTCACTGTTTAAGATATTGGTATTTAAATCAGAATTCGTATTCCGAGAAGGGATCGTTAAACAGTCGCATTCGCATTGGCCATTCACGATTTTTTGTCCTATTATTTTACTTGATTCACATTTTTTGTTATCCTGACAAAACTTTACACACTTCGTATAGACATTACTAGAAGCCCCAGTGATATTAGGTTCGACATAGTTCTGGAAATACCACCATACTCCTAAAGCCATCACTACCACGACAAAAATGGCAATAAGAGAAATGATGATGATTAAAAAAATTTGGGGAAATCCTGATCGAGAGGTCATTTTTTTAGGTTACCCTTATAGTATATACTATTTTCTTGATTTTAGCTGGTGGTTCTTTAAGCGTTATGGTTCTATTGTTCGATTGTTCTATTATTACCAGCTAAAACTAACAATCGAACTAAAACCCCAATAACCTAAGAAGTTAAAAAGCTACAAGCTAATCTCCTAACTTCCTAATCCTCCCATTTGCTTTATCCGATACTGAATCGCCTCTGCTAGATGATTGATTTTTATTCTTTCTTCCTGGTCAAGATCAGCAATAGTGCGGGCCACTTTTAAAACTCGATAATAAGCTCGGGCAGAAAGTGGAATTTGTTCCACCGCTTTTTTAAGAATCATTTTTCCTTCGAAATCAATAGCACAAAATTTACTAATCTCTTTGTGACCCATTTCTGAATTTTCTAATATCTCCTTTTTAGAAAACCTTGCCCTTTGGATTTGGCGGGCTTTTTTAATTTTCTCTCTTATTTTTGCAATTTCTTCCTGGCTCGCATTTTCTTGAGTAAGCTTGTTAAAATCCAGGCGGGGAACCTCCACTTGCAAATCCATGCGGTCTAAAAGCGGACCGGAAATTCTTTTTTGGTATTTCAAAACTTGATTGGGGGTACAACAGCAAGTTTGCTTTGGGTCAGACAAAAATCCGCAAGGACAGGGATTAGCGGCGGTAATTAAAATGAACCGAGCGGGGAATTGAATGCTGCTTGACACGCGCGCCACCGTTACCACTCCGTCTTCCAATGGTTGACGCAGGCTTTCTAAAACCGCTCGGGGGAATTCGGGCAATTCATCCAAAAATAACACTCCCCGGTGCGACAATGAGATTTCGCCCGGTTTGGGAAAGCGGCCGCCTCCAATTAGAGCGGCGGCTGATGAAGAATGATGCGGATTGCGGAAAGGTCTGTTCTGAATAAGAGGTTTTTTTGCCGTGGTCATCCCCGCCACGCTGTAAATTCTGGTCACTTCCAACATTTCACTTGTTCCCAAGGAAGGAAGGATAGAAATAATACTTCGCGCTAAAAAGGTCTTGCCGGTTCCAGGCGGACCGACCATAAAAAGATTATGACCGCCGGCCGCCACAATTTCTAAAGCCCGCTTAGCATACTCTTGCCCTTTCACTAAAGAAAATGTTTCGTCTTGATCTTCCTCGATTTCAAAATGAGTAGGATTTGGTTTAAGAGGAATGATCGATTCTTCGTTATTTAAAAATTTTACCAACTGATTAAAAGTTTTGAGAGGAAAAATATTTATATCAGAAATAATGCTTGCTTCGGGAGCGTTTTCCGCTGGCAAGAAAATATTTTTGATCCCATTCTGTTTAGCCATCATTACTATCGAAAGTACACCGTTGATTCTTCTTAAATGACCATCCAAGGAAAGTTCACCAACAAATATGGAAGAGTCTAAGGGAATTTCAGACTCAATACTTTCGTGCGCCAAAAAAATTCCTAAAGCAATGGGAAGATCGTAAGAAGGACCTTCTTTTTTTAAATCGCAAGGGGCTAAATTCACAGCAACTCTGGTATAGGGAAAGGGCCGACCGCTGTTTTTAATCGCCGATCTAACCCGCACTCTGGCTTCTTGAACAGCGATATCCGGCAAACCAACAATAATAAAATTAGGCAGTCCGGAGGAAATATCCACTTCTACCTCTACAATTTTACTTTCTAGGCCGACCAAAGCAGCGGATAAAATTTTAGAAGGCATATAATTTCGCTAAAATTTCCAATTTCCCTGCCTTGCCAGCAGGCAGGCAATTTTTAATTTTCATTTAATTTACAATTATCAATTTTCAATGTATTGATTATCTTTTGGAATATTAAGTTTAATTCGTGGCATTCTTGGCGTAATTGGTCTATTGCTTCTTTGTTTTCGGGTAGGCAGACAAGAATCATTTTCAACCAATGCTTTGTTTCTTGAGTTTCCTTTTTGCATATAAAAATCTTGTTTTTAAAATCCTTTCTGGAGCTGGCTCTATTGGCTTCCATGTAATTTGTTCCGATGCTTGTGGCGGAGCGAATTAACTGTCTAATAATAAGTTTAGTTATATCATCCAGTATGATTTTTCTGCAAAATAAGATAACATCGGCACCAAACTTAGCCGTTCTATCTTCTAAATCGTAACCGTTTGAAAATTGAATCATTGAAAATTGATTGTAAATTGCTAAATTGAAAATTAATCAAAAAAAGGCGCTTTGGACGCCCTTTTATTCTTAATTATTCAATTAACCTTAGATTACCACCGCAATCTTAATCCGTCAATAATGGCTGACTATTGAGGACCGGCTGACCTAACTGCGTCTGGAACTTCTTTAAATTTCTCAAAATTTTTCTTAAATAATCCACTTAACATTTTTGCCTGTTTAAGATATTTCTTTTTATCATCCCAAGTATTTATCGGATCCAGTATTTCAGATGGAATATCAGGACAAGATACCGGCATCATTAAATTAAATATTGGATGTCTTTTATACTCCACTTGATCAAGATTCCGGTTAAGCGCATTCTTGACCATGATTCTGGTCAGTTTGATCGGAATTCTTTGACCGATAACGTAAGGCCCTCCGGACCAGCCGGTATTAATCAGAAAAACATCCGCGCCGTATTTCTTTATGTAGTTTTTTAAAAGGTTGGAATAAACCATTGGCTTCCTCGGCATAAAGGGTTCGCCAAAAAAAGAAGAAAAAGTGGCTTTTGGTTCAATAATGCCCCGCTCGGTTCCGGCTAATTTACTGGTATAACCAGACATAAAATGATACATGGCTTGCTCGTAAGTCAGTTTGGCAATCGGAGGGATGACTCCAAAAGCATCGGCGGTTAAGAAAATAATGGTTTTAGGATGACTACCAACCCCTGTCAGTTCGGCATCAGGGATAAATTCAATAGGGAAAGTCGCTCTAGTATTTTCCGTGAGGGAAGAATTGTTAAAATCATACTCTTTAGTTTTGGGATTAAGGATTATATTTTCTGCTACCGCACCGTATTTAATGGCATTATAGATTTGCGGCTCATGTTCTTTGCTTAAATTAATGCATTTGGCATAACAACCTCCTTCAAAATTAAAAACGCCATCCGGCGACCAGCCGTGTTCATCATCGCCAATCAATTTTCTTTCTGGATCGGCGGAAAGAGAAGTTTTACCGGTACCGGAAAGCCCAAAAAATAAGGCGGTATCCCCCTTTTTCCCCATATTAGCCGAGCAATGCATGGGAAAAACTCCTTGTCCGGGCAACAGGTAATTCATGATGCTGAAAATGGATTTTTTTATTTCCCCGATGTACTTTGTCGCCCCGATCAGTACTACTTTTTTTTCAAAACTAATTACCACAAAGACTTCGGAATTTACGTGATGAATTTTCGGATCGGCATGGCAGTTTGGAGCGACTAAAATGGTAAAGTCCGGATTGTGATTTTTTAATTGATCCGCTTTAGGTTTTCTCAGGAGCTGACGGATTGCCAGATTCTGGGAAGCAAATTCATTGACTATCGTTACTTTCAAAGAGTGTTTGGGATCCGCTCCGACCAGACCATTAAAAACAAAGAGTTCTTCGGCGGAGGAAAGATGTTTGGTAATCTTCCGGTACAATTTATCAAAATCTTTAATGGCCAGCGGAATATTTATTTTTCCCCAATTAATCTGGTTGTGAACCGATAGCTCGTCCACAATGAAGCGGTCCTGGGGCGAGCGGCCGGTATATTTGCCGGTTGTCACCGTCAAAGCGCCGACTTTGCTAATTTCTCCCTCGCCACGCTCCACCGCCTTATTGGTTAATTCAGTTACGCCCAGATTCCAATAAACTTTGCTCTTGCTATTAATGTTTGTTGTTTTAAGATTGTGATTTTCTGGCATAATTTAACTTTTAATGTCTCCGCAAGCTAAGTAGATATTATTAAATAATTCTTCTAGCTTTTCTTTAGTCAAAGACGAATAAGCCACTCTAAGAAGATTATCAACAACAATTAAACCAGTGTCATATTTTTCAAGAAGATGCTGTCTGATTTGTTCTGCTTTAAGAGAACCACTTAATTTTAAACACAGAAAATAGCCCGAGTTGTACGGCAGAGCTTGGAAATATTTTTTGTATTGTTGATTCTTACTAAGGATATCTTTTACTGTTTCGTACCGCTTTTGTAAAGTCGTTCGCTTTTTCTCTTTCTCGGCTTCATACTCCTTGGCTAATAATGCCTGAAGGATTAACGATTGAGAAAGGTTTGAAGCGTTAGAGATAGTAGCCCGTACCGCTCCTGCCGCTTTATCTTCTAAGGCCGAGTATAATTTTTCTTTTCCATTTTTTACTCCAAAAGTGACGAAACCGATTCTTAAACCCCAAGCGTAATCTTCTTTAGTAACTCCATCCACCTTCATTGCTAAAACATTAGGGCTAAGACAGCATAGTTTGGAAAAAATTGATTCACGGAAAATTCCCTTTTCATAAACTAGGCCAAAATAGGCGTCGTCACAAATTACAATCAGTCTATTTTTTTTGCTAAAATCATTAATTATTTCCCCAATCTGATTTACTTCTTCCTGATTAGGAGTATAACCGGTAGGGTTATTGGGAAAATTCAGCAGTAAAATTTTCTTAAAAGACCTTCGATTAAGTTGTTCTTTTAGTCCCTTCAGATTGAAACCGTTATTTCTAAACAAAGGAAAGTGAGAAATTTTTGCCCCATAAGTAATAGTAAAGACCAGCTCATAGTTATCCCAAGCTGGTTCGGGAATTATTATTTCCGTCTCCGGATCAGCAAAAAGATAACCAACAATACTTAAACCGTGAGTTACTGCATTGGTTACCACCGGCAGACTAAAATTTTTTTCTTCCAGGGAAGGATTCTTCTTTAATATTTGGCTCTGCCATTCTTTTCTCAACTCCTGCTTGCCAAAACTGGAAGCGTAGGGAAAAACTGAATTTTTGTCCAGTTTTATTTTATTAATTAAGGTATCCAGCGCCATTATGGACCCATCATCTTCATAGGCCATACCGATAGTGGCATTTAATTTTTTGCCTTTGGCCTCGGCCGTTTGACCAAGAACGCCCTGATGCGGGAAAAAAATGGCTTTTCCCTTTTCGGTGAACAAATCAAAAACGGCGCTGTTCGCACCTCTGATATCTTTATTTAGTAATTCAGCTTGTTTATTCAACGATACCATAGAAAAAGTATCACTTATTAAAAGCTTTTTTACTATTGATTACCTATTCCATAGTCTAATCTTATTATAATACACTAACCGATTTTTAATAAAGCTTTTTGATTATCGTCGGGGCTTAAACGGTTTATTTTCTCCTGCTTGCATTTTTCGCAGCGGTGGATGATTTTCGTTTCTCCGTTCTTTTGGAGAATGCCAATCGGCTTCATTAAACCCCCACAATTTGATTTTCGATCACCAGGGTACTCGTCAACATGCCTGGAAAATAAACAATTAGGACAATGATTGGTATAGCCATCGCCTTTTACTATGCTGTGGCAATTGGCGCACTCAAAGTTTTCTTTTTTTCTAATGAATTTTCTCATGCTGCTTAATAGGGAATAGTTTAAAAACCAAGACGAACACCCCCGATACAATCATCAGGTCAGCAAAATTAAATATCGGCAAAACCCGTAAATTAATAAAATCAATTACCGCTCCCTGCACTAATCGGTCTAAAAGATTGCTGATTGCTCCTACTATTATTAAAGTTAAGCCAACAATTGCCGTTTTGTTTTTATTTAGATATTCCTTTCTTAAGAAAGCAAATAATATCAACAGAATAGAAATATTGATTAAATAAATCAGCGGCTGGTAAAAAGAAACGCTAAAGGCAATCCCTTCATTTAAATAAAGTTTAATCCTAAAGAATTTCAGAAAAACATAGTGTTGCTCTTCTCCTAAAAAAGAAACGGCATACCATTTTGAAAATCGATCTACTAAAAATAAAAAAAATATTCCAAGATTAATAAGAATAAAATTCTTGGTTGTTTTTTTCACTCTCTTAAATTTTTATAGAGAATTAAGATAGATTTTTACAATCGACACAAGTAATTGCCGCAGGAAAGGCCTCTAAACGTTCCCGGCCCATTTTCTTTCCGCACTTTTCACACTTGCCGTAAGTTCCTATTTTAATTCTTTCTAAAGCTTTGCCTACTTCGGCTAGATTTTTTTCTAAGTCGTTTTCTAGTGATAAGTTATCTTGAAAGTCCGCAACCTCTACGGCGTTTTCTTCGTCCTTGTTCCCATAATTGGGAAATCTTGTATTGTAATCGTCCTTTTTGTGGACGTTCTTCTCAGCAAAACTAGCCAAATCCTTTCGCAAGTTCTTCTGCTGTTCTTTTAGCTTTGCTTCCATTTCCTTTATGAAATTTTTATCCATTTTAAAATAGTTTAGTTAATTACATCTTATTATATCGTTCTAATTATAGGGTAAGAAGTTAATTTTGGAAAGAAAAAGGGCGCAACTAGCGCCCAATTTAACAATGTTATTAATAGACGCTGTTGCGCCCAAGGCCTTTACTCAACTTCCTTTCATCAGAAGATAATTGGAAGATTGTGTTTATAAAGACCCTAAACGCATTTTCTATCCTTTGAGAGCTTTAGATAAAAAATGATTTCTTTACCATTTTTGTGGTTCATTCATATTTTTATTACGAAGAACCCTTTTATTTTTGTTTTTTGCTCTCTTCAAAATAGTAAAGAACCGCTTCCCTACAATAATCGGCCAAAATTTGGCTAATTATAGGGAAAATCTCTTTACTATCAAAAAGGATAGGATTTGCAAATAGCTTACAAATTCCGAAAAAAATCGTCTTTGACTATCTTAAATATATCATATTAATACAACCCTGTCAATACAAACCACGTTTTTCAGATATTTAGCTGATATTAGCCGAAATTATTGAGTATTTTGTTGCAAACCAAGGGGATCCCTCGTCCCGCAGACGCGGGTCTCGGGACAGGGGTTATCCACAGCACGTTTTAATTAGATGCATTTTTCGCTTTTTGGCTTATTTTGGCCAAAAAGAAGAGAGAGGATCGGATTTCCGTCCAAAACTTCACTTAGGCTAATGCCAGATCTAGAAAGAGTTAGCTGATAAGAATTTTCTTCTAAACATCTCCGCAAGGATTTAAGATTTGCTCTTTTTTCTGTTTTTCCGTTAGCATCAATGATTTGGTAAATATCCTGTTTTGAGCGATCAAGAGAAGAATTAGCGGTTAAAACTGCGTAATTTCCTACTCGGGCATAGACCAGTGAGATTTCTTCTCCGATCACAACTATTATTTCTTGCCCTTCGTAACTACTGGACTCAACCGGTATTTTTTCTGGATCAGGCACTAATTCAACAAATTCGCTATTATCACTTAAGGTTTTGGTCTCTTGGGAAGGGTATTTACTGGCCCAGAAATACTTGACAGCTTTCTGAAATCTTTCCCAGTTTAGTTCAACCGGATTTTCGAGTTTAAAAACTGTTCCTGAAATTCTACCGTTTTTCTGAAAAACAATTAAAGCTTTCGAAATAGAGGGCTGGTCAAAATTAGGGGCGGTCATTATGGCCGGAATCAAATCAGTAATATCTCCCAGAGCATTAAAATCTACTAAGAATGCCGAATAAGCTGAGTTGGGAAGCAAATTCAGCATTGCTTGCGATTGCCGGATGCGATTATTAATCTCTAAGGGGATGGTAATTTTTTGAATTAGGTTTCGAACTGTTTGTTTGGTATCAGGATGAGTACTGCCTAGCAGAAAAAGATAACCGAAGATGATTAAACTCCCCAAAAAAACAAATAGAATCTTTCTTCCCAACATTCTATTAGCGGAACCCTCCACTATTTTTTTTACCTTCAGGGCGGCCTCTTTCAATTTATCTTCTTTGTTAATAACCACAAAGTTCCATTCCGCTAAGTTTTTCATTTCCTTTTTAGCTACAGCCAAACGCTTTTTTATTACCTCCGCTGAATCTGTTTTTCTTAACTTTAATCTTTGAGCTAGAGATTGGGGGGAAGGCGGTACCACGAAAATTGTTTGAGCATCAGGCATCATTTTTTTAATGGCCCGGGCGCCCTGCGGATCAACTTTCATAACCATCACTTTGTGGTCAGCCAATGCTTTTTCTACTTCCTTTTTAGTGCTGCCGTAGTAATGGCCGTAAACTTCCGCCCACTCCAAAAACTGCCCCTCTTTAATCAGTTTTAAGAACTGGGGCTTACTGATAAAATAATAGGGCTTTCCTTCCTTTTCACCAATCCGGGGTTTGCGGGTAGTGGTGGTTATTACTCGGCCAAATTCTAAGCCAAGCTCTTCGGCTTTTTCAATTACCGAATCCTTGCCCACTCCGGAGGGACCGGAGATAATAAAAAGTTTTCCCTTCTCTTTTGGCACAATTTTAAAATTATTGGTTTATAACATAGGCGAAGATGTGCATCTTTGCCTACGGCTTCATATTTTTCGATTATCTTCCTCTTGAAAACTTTCCTCGGGGCTGCCGACTGGGCCTTCTTGAGAAATCGTCATGATAATTATCTGCTCCGGCAGGGGGCGTCAGTAATGCTTTCATGGAAAGCTCTACCCGGCCGCGCTCGTTGTCAACATTCATTACTTTCACTTTTACCTTATCGCCCACCTTCAGCTTGTCGGATACTCTTTCCACGTGCTCATAAGCGATCTGGGAAATATGAACCATGCCGTCTTGCCCGGGCAATAGTTCCACTAACGCGCCGATTTCCCGGTGGGTATTGCGGTCAGTCATTATCTGGGTCACCTTGCCCTCGTACACCTCTCCGGGCTGGAGTTCATGGGTAATTCCTTTAATCCATTCCAAAGCTTCATCTAATTTATCGCCGTTTTCGGCGGTAACCATTACTAATCCGTCATCCTCAATATCAATAGCCACTCCGGTTTCATCAATGATTTTGTTGATTACCTTACCGCCTGTTCCAATTAGGTCGCGGATTTTCTCCGGGTTGATCCTTAAAGTAACCACCCGCGGAGCATACTGCGATAATTCCGGCCGGGGCGCCGGCAAAACCTGCGTCATCACATCCAGTATTTTTTCCCTGGCCACTTTGGCCTTTTGTAGGGCGGCCCGAATAATTTCGTAGTTAAGCCCATGGGTTTTCACATCCACCTGCATGGCGGTAATACCATCTTTGGTGCCGGCTACTTTAAAATCCATTCCTCCAATATGATCTTCCGCTCCCTGAATATCGGTAAGTATTTTGTAATCAGAAAAGTCTTCTTTAGCCATTAAGCCGATGGAAATTCCTGCTACTGGTTTAGTAATGGGAACGCCGGCATCCATTAAAGCCAAGGATGATCCGCAAACAGATGCCTGCGAGGTAGAGCCGTTGGAAGAAAGCACCTCCGAGACAACCCGGATAGTATAAGGGAATGATTCTTTGTCGGGCAAAACGGGCATTACCGCTTTTTCTGCCAAGGCGCCGTGCCCGATTTCTCTGCGGCCGGGCGAACCGATTCTTCTTACCTCTCCCACGGAAAACCCGGGAAAGTTGTAATGGTGCATATAGCGCTTTTTGCCCGATACTTCCATACCTTCAATCAGCTGTTCATCACCGGGAGCGCCTAAGGTAACAATGGAAAGCACTTGAGTTTCACCTCGGTTAAACAGACCGGAACCATGGGTACGAGGCAAAAAGCCCACTTCACAGGAAAGCGGCCTGATTTCATCCGGCTGCCGGCCGTCGGGCCGTTTGTTTTCTTCCATAATCAGACGGCAGGCTTCTTCATCAACAATCCCGCTAACCATTTTTAACCCTTTCGCCCGACCCTCTTTAGTCACTTTGTTATCCGCTTTCAATATTTCTTCCAATTCTTCTTTGATTAGTTCCAACTCTTTATTCTGTTCTGCCTTAGGAGCCTGACTAAAGATTTTCTCCCGATTCTTTTCCACAAAATCAGTGACAATTCCTTTAATGTGATCCAGTTCTTTTTGTTCTTCTTCGGTTGGCTCTCCGTACTCTATTTCTATTTTTTCTTCGCCGACCTCTTTTTGAATTGATTCTAAAAAGGAAATTATTTTCTTAATGTGTTTGTGTCCAAACTCTATACCGTCTGCAATGGTCTCTTCTTTAATTTCTTTTCCTCCGAATTCAATCATCGAAACCAGCTCTTGGTTTCCTACGACGGTTAGATCGAAATCGCTCTTTTCCAAGGCCTGACAAGTGGGGTTAAGCACCCATTTCCCTTCGATCATTCCTACTCTTACTCCGGCTACCGGCCCTTTCCAGGGAATCGGGGAAATGCCTAAAGCGCAAGAGGCGGCAATTAAAGACACCATGTCAGGATCGTTTTCCTGATCAATAGATAACACCATTAATACCACCTGCACCTGCTGTCTAACTTTCTGATCAAAAAACGGCCGGATCGATCGATCGACCATGCGTGAAGTTAAAACTGCCTCATCGGAAGGCCGGCCTTCTCGTTTAATAAAGCGGGATCCTTTTATTTTTCCCGCGGCGTAAAGCCGTTCTTCGTAATCAACGGTCAAAGGGAGAAAATCGGATTCCTCGTCAATTTCCGGATTTATTACAGCCGTGGCCAAAGCAACGGTGTCTCCATATTGAACGGTGCAGCTACCGTGTGCTTGCCCGGCCAGCTTTCCGATTTCTATGATTAGTTTCCGCCCTCCTATTTCAGTTTCGAATTTTTTAGGGTCAGGGGTTTTCTTTTGAAAATCCATCTGAATTTTCCTTTCTTTATCCCGAACTATCCTGATTATCACCGGTTTAAAGTGATTTTAAGGATATTAAAGGGAGCCTCTTCTGACCTCCAGGCTTTAGACTGCGAAGGATAGGTTCCTTGGTAGCCTAACTGTCTGAAAATCAGAAAAGATATTAATTAGATCCTTCGCTTTCGCTCAGGATGAGAGCGTTTCATTACTATTCAACGCTCTCAATTTGTAAAGGTAAAGTCTTTAATCATTCGGTCCAAAAAGGAATCCGATCCTTGAAATTGATAGAGCCAGCCGCCGTTCTTTACCAGAATAAGATTCACTTCTGAGCCATCCTTGGTGCTTTCGCCTTTAATTCGTGCGCCTGTTTGGCCGGAAACTGATATTTCGTTTTCCGTAACCAATGATACTGAATTTCGAATTACCCCTTCACTAGTTTCGTCCAGCACGCTGATTTTGTCTTCATTAAAATACACGGTGTAAATGTTTCCCGAGGGAATTTCTTTTATTTCATCCCCCGTTGTATTGGTAACCTTAAAGTGGTAATCGGAATTTTGAAAGGAGTCAGTTTCTGGCACGGTGCTGTCGGCAATTTCGGAATTGCTATTATTGACCACCGTTTGACTTTGATTAAGATTGACTATCCCGGGAAGTTCGGATTCTTGAGAAATTTCTTCTTTCTGTTTCAGAAACCAGTAGCTTAAAAAAGCGGTTACTACTACTAAAAAGATAATAAAAGGGATTCCGGTTTTTTTATTCTTATCAACCATTATTTTTTCGGACTATTCTAGGACTACGCTTGATCTTTTTATTATCAATATTTAAGGGAATTGCTCTTCTGTTTTTAATGAAAAGAAATTTCTCTTTGTACTTGCTAAGATCAATGAAGTTATCCGCTTCTTGAATCAGGTGAGCAGAGGCGGATTTGGCAAATGCTATCACTTCGGTGCGGCAACCAAACGACTTAACGTGTTTTAAAAGCTCCGTAAAATCGCCATCTCCGGAAACCAGCACGATCACATCTAACTTTGAAGCGAGGCGCATAATATCCATGGCAATCCCGACATCCCAATCGCCTTTTTTGGCTCCGCCAATAAAAACCTGCAAATCTTTTATTTTTAATTCGAATCCCTGATTGTAAAGAGCTTCAAAAAAAATCTCTTCTTCTACGCTTTGAGAACGGACGACATAGGCTAAGGCACGGATTAATTTCCTTCCTTCTACCGCTACTTCCAAAATCTTACCAAAGTTAACGTTTGCGCTGTATAAGTGCTTGGCGGTATGGTACATGTTTTGGACATCGACAAATATTCCTACTCGTTGTTCTTTATGTTTAGTGGTCATAAGAATAAGCCGAGCTTAAGCCCGGCAGGTTACTATTTCTTAATTTTTAGTTTCCTAATCAACTTTTGATAGCTTTCCGGATTCTCTTTTTCTAGATACCGAAAGAATCTTCTTCTTTGCCCTACTTTTTTCAGAAGCCCGCGGCGGGAAGAATAATCCTTTTTGTGTTTCTTTAAATGCTCCGACAACTCGTCAATTTCTCCCGTCAGAATGGCAATTTGGACTTCGGCCGATCCAGTGTCCGAATTGTGAGTTTTAAAACTTTTAATTATTTCGTCTTTTTTTTCTTTGGAAAGAGTCATGGTTTTGCTTCCTGGAATACGCGGATTCCCGAGTACCCCCTCAAAACTAGGCGGGGAATACCGGAGAACCGCAGATTAATTAGTTAGGTAAGGATAAAATAACAGATTTTTTTGTCTATGTCAATTTTGATTAGCAATTGCTCTAATCTTAGTAGTGTCGTACAATATATTTAGCTTGTAGCTTCTTAGGCATTAGCTGTTTAGGGAAATCCTTTCATAACTAAAAAGCTAAGAAGCTAATAAGCTACTTCCTAATAAGCTTGAAAATGGCTAAAGACATCAAACAACTAAAACAGGATTTTCTGGATTATCTGGAGATAGAGAAAAACCGGAGCCAAGCGACAATCCGGAATTATGACTTTTACCTACAACGATTTTTTAACTGGGCTAAAATAGATCGGCCAGAGCAAATTACTCCTCAATTAATAAAAGATTTCCGGCTGTATTTAAATCGACTGGTCAACCAAAAAAAACAACCGTTGAAAAAAAGCACACAGAATTACCACGTTATTGCTTTAAGATCATTTTTGAAATATCTGGCCAAACAGGATATTAAAACTACTGCGCCGGAAAAAATCGAGCTGGCCAAAATGCCTGACCGGCAAGTTGATTTTTTAGAGGGACAGGATTTAGAACGGATGCTGGAGGCACCGCTGAAAACCGAGGAGAATCCGATTATCCAAAAAAGAGACAAGGCAATTCTGGAACTGTTTTTTTCTACTGGACTAAGAGTTTCCGAGCTGGCTAATTTGAAAACTGATCAAATAAATTTAAAAAAGGATGAATTTTCAGTGCGGGGAAAAGGCGATAAGTTGCGAATCGTTT
>Ga0210051_1000389_pt1 | contig 39700 bp, 27 predicted proteins | sample CryGey092014_all_FD_185464 | JGI IMG/M metagenome (GOLD analysis project Ga0210051, IMG submission 185464) | Groundwater microbial communities from aquifer - Crystal Geyser CG23_combo_of_CG06-09_8/20/14_all (SPAdes) (version 2) | ecosystem: Environmental > Aquatic > Deep subsurface > Groundwater...
GCGACGGTGATCGAGACGGCCGCGAAGCGAGGCGAAGACGCGCTCGGTGTGCTCACCAGCCTCCTCACCCCAGGCACTCCCCTCCTGCCCCTCCCCCAGCCCCCGTAGCCACAAGGTGAGTAGTTACGATTTGAGATTGCAGATTGCAGATTGCAGGTTGCAGATTGTGAAGACCGGCAGTGCACCGACCGTGGCATTCCCATCCGGTGTGGCGCCCAACCAATGGGCGGGCATGGGTGGGTCCACCCGCTCAGCGAGCCCTGGGCGGCACGAACTCAAGCCGCCCGGCGTGGTCCACGAGCCATGAGTTGCCACCCGTGCCGACCCACATGACCCAGAGGTTGTCGGCTACTTTGCGCACGGTGAGATTGAAGGCCGGCGCGTCGGCCTTTCTCGGCTCGAGGCCCAGGGAGGCAAAGGGGATACGCCACTCGCACGTCCAAAGGGCCGGTCCCACGGACTTGGCGGCATATTGCACGTCGCGGCTGGCGCGGCGGACGAGGCGGCGGGGGCGGGGCGACGTAGGTCAGGTTGTGGCATACATCGGCGCGGACCTCGTCGGCCACCGGCCAGGAGGCGCGCTCGTCGTTCTCTGTCAAGCCCATCTTCTCGACCGGGAGCTGGTGGAAGCCGAGGGCGAAGGCGGGGGATTCGGGTTTCAGTCGGTAGTCGCCGGCGGCAGCGTCGCGGAAGAAAGGATCGGTGCCTACGAGATTGTTCTCGATCACCCAGGCGTTCTTGTCTTCGGCCTGGTGAAAGCCGGTCCATTCCTTGGCGCCTTGCCAGACCACGTTGTGGGTGAGGCGCGTGCGGCACTGTGGCGGCACCGGACCACCGGTGCGGAGGGCTTCGCGGAATGGGAGCATTTCCGGGAAGCGAGTGCTCCATGGCGGTTGGTCGAGCTTGAGCGCTGCCAATGGAGGCCACCGCGTCTGGTTGTGGCTGCAGTTGATATCGAACGGCGGGAACGTCGCCACATGCAACACCAGCGGTTCGGCGGGAACCGGGCGAGGGGGGAGGAGACCAATCAGGAGGAAGGGCAGGAGGCTTGTGAATCGGCTTCGGGTCATCACTCGTCAACTCCTTGCGGGCGCAGGCGCCGCGGCCCGCATTTCCATCGGCACCAGAACCTGGTCGAGCTGTCGCAGTCCGGGCGCGCATTGGGGGCCACAGCCGCAGACGTAGTTGTGGGGGGCGACACCCAGACGCGACCCGAACGCCTGCCACATCTCGGTGGTCTCGGTGCACAGGAACACCGGCACTTCCCGGTCGTGCTTGCGGATTTCGTCGAGTAGGACGCTGTAGACCTCGCACCGAGCAGCATGGGGGAACGGTCCGGCGCGTACGCCCTTCATGGTCGAGGCGCTGTCGCGAAGGGCTTGTAGAAAGGCGGGGTCCAGCAGGTCGGGATCGAGACAGTTCTCGAGTTCGTCGGCATCCATCCAGGCGAGCATGAACAACCCGACGCTCTCCGGTCTGACCCGCGCGAACAGCAACGCGACCAACTCCCGGTACTCCTCGCGCCAGCCTCTCACCGGCACAATGGGCTTGAGCTTGAAGCGGATGGGGTAGCCCGCTTCCTGGCAGCGCCGGGCGGCTTCGATACGTTCCGGCCCAGACGCAGTGCCCGGCTCGACCACTCGGCTCGCAGTGTCGCCAGTCAGGCTCCAGAGGAGAATGGTGTGCCCGCGGTGATCCAGGTCGAGCAGGAAATCGACGTTGGCGCTCTTGGTGTGGATGAGATAGTGCTGATCGGGTGTGCCGGAAAAGTAGTCGGCCAACAGCTTTGACATGCCGTACTCCGGCTCGAAGCAGAGCGTGTCGCTGAGGGCGGAGTTGAACATGAACACCTTCTGCCAGGGCTCGGACTCGGTCGCGGGAATCACGTGCCGCGCGAGGAACTCCTCAAGGTTGGTGAAGATCACCGACACCTTCCCACCCGCGCAGTAGCGGCAGCCGTGCGGGCAACCGTAGATCGTGTCGAACTGCACGCGCGCCCGGCACACACCGCGCTGCGAGGTGAACTGCTCCCGCGCCAACTCGCGGCCGCCGTGCCCCAAGAGGTTGTTCACGAGGCCCGACGAGGTTCCCGACGGGCAGGCGGACATCAGAGGACCGGCGGGTGGCGCCTCGTCGAAGCGGAAGGTATTGAACACCAGCGAGAGCGGCTGGTGCTCGCCAAGCAATCCCTGACGCAGCCGGGCATCCGCCCAGCCGTGGCGTTGGATCAACTCCGGAATGTCGGCGTCCGTCACCCGCGCAACCGCGTCGAAGTTCAGCCCCAACGCGGCCAACATCCCTTCGACGCGCGCAGCCGAGCGCGGGTCAGCCAGGGCGCGATCGAACACAGACACAGAGGGTGGTTGCAGCGGATACATATCGGTTCCTCTCGCGGCGGTCGAGCATTCGAACATGGAACGAGGGTACTCGGCATCGACCGGTTCGGCAAGGTTCGGACCATGGCGTGCAGGCGAACCTACCAGAATGCGGAGGATGAGAGCTCTGCCGGTGCGAGTTCTGGCGAACTCGGCTACGGCATCCGCTGGCGTTGTTCGGTAGAATTGTGGACGCTCTCCGGGTCCTCCAACAACGCTGCTTCAGGAGCACGGAACTATGGCCACTGACTTGAAACGCGGACTTGCTCTGGCATCTCTGATCGCCCTGATCGCGCACGCCAACCTGTGGGCGAAGGAGTACCCGCGTCCCGGCAAGGCGATGGCAACGCCCGTCCACCAGGACATGCTTGACAGCGACACCTTCGAGGCGTGGGTCAACGGCAAGGAACTGACGCCGGAGGGCTGGGACGTCGCGCAAGGTCCCGCCTGGTTGCTCTGGACGGACACCGGGCGACAGACTGGTCACAGCGGGCTCGCCTTCGGGACAGCAAAGGTCACCGGGCCGCGGCACCTGCGCATCGGTCTGAAGGAAGCAGTTCCCGTCGGCACGGTGCTGACCAAGGGCAACACTCAGGTCGGCGTGCTGAAGGAAGGCGCTGCCTATCCGGGCAACCTGGGAAACGATGCCGAGTGGCTTCAGGGGCAGCGCCTCGCAGGTGGGGAGATCACCGTCAAGCAGACTGACCGTGACGAGTTCGCGCTGTGGGTGTTCCCCGCCGGCACCACCACCCGCGCACTGCGCTTCACCCATCACGCCGCCCCGGCTGATCCCGAGTATGAAGGCTGGCTGGGCGGCGCCCTCGTTTTGCGAGAACGGCTGCTCAACCTCGCGCCACTGTCGATGGCCGCCAGCCAGTCTAACAACCGGCACGCGAACAAGCTCATCAACGGCATGTCGGATGGTTGGGGGTGCTGGGAGAACACCAGCATGGACGGGGCGGAATTGGCCAATGAGCCGATCATCTCCACTGAGCACGCGGAGTGGATTCAGCTCACCTGGACGGAGCCGGTCAAACTCGACGGACTGATCGCGCTCTGGAGCGGGTTCGGCGCGACGGAGATCTGGTCGTACACCGGCCCGGCCGACCTGCACCCCCGTGATGCTTCCGACGCGGACTGGAAAGTGATCGCCTCCCCGGCCGGCTTCGAGTGCGGCTATCCGACGATCCTGTGGCCCAACTACTTCCCCTTTGCCGAACCGGTGCAGACCCGCGCTCTTCGCCTGTGGCTCACAGCAGTCACTCCGGCAGGACACCCGCACGTGCAGGACAAGCCTGCCGGCGGCAAACGCGTCTGGCTGGGCGAGGTGATGGCGGTGGAGAACCTCGGGAGCAACGCCCTGGGCGCACCGACGCTCGCCAAGGCTGAAGTTGGCGGATTGCACGCGCCCATTGCTGTTCCCTTCACCCTCCCCGAGGCAGGCTATGTGACGCTGGTCCTGGAAGACCAAAGCGGCATGCGCATCCGCAACCTGGTCTCCGAGACTTGGTTTCTGGCCGGCAAGAACACGGCCTGGTGGGACGGGACCGATGACTTGGGCCGCGATGTCGATGCCGCCAACCATGGCCTGTACAACATCCCCGCCAGGTTCGTCTCCCCCGGCGCGTACACCGCCCGGGGGCTCTGGCGCAAGGAGATTGGGCCGTTCTTCGAGTTCGCCGTCTACGGCGCTGGCGACCCGCCCTGGAGCACGCCCGATCACACCGGGGCCTGGTTGGCGAACCACTCGCCGCCCAGTGCTGCGGTCTTTGTGCCGGCGAGCCATTCTCCGACCGGCGAGCCGGCCGTGTTCCTCGGCTGCTACGTCACCGAAGGGCCGGACGGCATGGCGTGGGTCGACCTCGACGGTCGCAAGCGCGGCGGCATGAGGTGGATCGGCGGCAACTGGACGGCGGCACCGTTCCTCTGCCGTGATGTCGCGCCGGCCGGCGACCCCAACACCAGCGCCTACGTCGCCTCGGTCTGGGAGATGGACAACAAGTCGGGTGCCGAGGAACTCCGGGTCACGGCGCTCGAGCGCGGCGACGGCAGCCAGCTCAAGACTCGAGCGGTGTACACGGCGCTGGTCGAGAAGAGAGAGTCCGCAGCCGCTGACGCCCAACCGGCGCGGGAGAAGAAGCGCGCAACGCTGGGTGGCGTCGCTGCCTACAACGGCGTGGTGGTGTGCACGTTCCCGGACCTGAACCGGGTGCTGTCTGTCGACGCCGCCTCGGGCAAAGTCGCCACGGAGTCAGCGATCGACAACCCGCGCGGCTTGGCGTATGACGCTACCGGTCGGCTGTTCCTCTTGTCCGGGATCAGGCTGCTGCGCGTTGAGCCGTCCGATCAACCACTGGACAAAGCGCCGACCAAGGTGTTGGTTGCCCAAGGGCTGGAAGACCCGGTCGCCGTGGCGTTGGACGCAAAGGGCAACCTCTACGTCAGCGACCGGGGCAAGAGTCACCAAGTTAGGGTGTTCTCTCCCGAAGGGAAGCTGCTGCGCTCCCTCGGCCACGCCGGTGCGCCGAAAGCCGGCCCCTACGACCCGCTGCACATGAACAACCCCGCCGGCTTGGCCGTCGATTCGCAGAACCAGCTCTGGGTGACCGAAGACGACTTCCTGCCCAAACGCGTCAGCGTGTGGTCGCTCGACGGCAAGCTGATCCGCGCCTTCTACGGTCCCGGCAAGTACGGCGGCGGCGGGGTGCTGGATTCTCACGACAAGAGCCGGTTCTACTACGCCGACGAGTCTCACGGCGCCCTCGAGTTCAAGCTCGACTGGGCGAAGGGCAAAGCCCAGGTGGTCGCGGTGCTCTGCCGCGACACGCCGGGAAGCCTGGAGAGGCCGTTCCGCAGCGCGGCGCCGGAGACCGCGCTCTATCGCGCCGGGAGGCGGTACTTCACCAACTGCTACAACACCAACCCCACCAATGGTCACAACACAGCGTTTGTGTACCTGGAGCGCACGGGCGTCGCACGGCCCGTCGCCGCCATGGGCTTGGCCAATGAGTGGCCGCTCCTGAAGGCGGACCCCTTCCGCGCTCTCTGGCCGGAGGGCGCCGATCCCGACGGCGACAGGTGGCAGAACGGCCAAGCGAACCAGGTCCTCTTCGCCTGGAGCGACCTGAACGAAGACGCCCAGGTGCAGCTTGCGGAAGTCGCGCTCCACCACTTCCCCGTTCGCGGGGTCACCGTGATGGACGATCTCTCCTTCTGCATTGCCAACGTCGGCGACCGCGCCATGCGCTTCGCGCCAACGGGCTTCTCCAAGGCCGGCGTGCCGATCTACTCCTTCGCGAAGGGCGTTGTCCTGGCCGACGGCGTGCAAGGACCGCAATCCACCGGCGGTTGCCAGGTGCTCACCGACGGCAGCGACGAAGCGGTCATCACCCTTGGTGTGTTGCCCTTCAGTGCTCTCTCAATCAGCGGCACCAAAGACGGCAAAGCGGCGTGGAGCTATCCGAGTCTCTGGCCCGGCTTACACGCCTCCCATCAGGGCGCCAAACCCGATCGCCCCGGCGCACTCGTGGGTACCACTCGGCTCTTGGGCAGCTTCGTCCATCCCAAAGGCTCCGAGGTCGGCCCGCTCTGGGCGATCAACGGCAACATGGGCAATGTCTACCTGTTCACTCGCGACGGGCTCCTCGTTGCCACCGTGTTCGAAGACGTCCGGCAGGGCAAGCTCTGGAAGATGGCAGTCGCGCAACGCGGCATGAGCCTGAAGGGGATCTCGCTTCACGACGAGAACTTCTGGCCGTCGATCAGCCAGACGCCCGAAGGGCAGGTCTACCTGGTGGACGGCGCCAACTGCAGTCTGGTGCGGCTCGATGGTCTCGACTCGCTGCGCCCGATTGCGCCGGTTCGCGTCGAAGTCACGGCGAGGGACTTGGCGGCTTCGCAGCAATACGTGGTCGAGCAGGAAGCCCAGCGCCAGAGGACTTTCGGCAGCGGCGTGCTCACCGCCGCCATTCGCGCGACGGCGCCGACGGTGGACGGCACCCTCGACGATTGGACAGGAGCCGGTTGGGTGGAAATCGACAGACGCGGCGACGGCGCCAACTTCAACTCCGACGCCAAGCCCTACAACATTCTCGGCGCGTTAGCCGCTTCCGGCGACCGGCTCTACGCCGCTTGGGACACGGGGGAGCCGAAGCTGCTGACCAACTCCGGCGAACTCCCCAACGCCCTGTTCAAGACCGGCGGCGCTCTCGACCTCATGCTGGGCACCAATCTCACCGCCAACCCGGACCGACGGGAACCCGTAGCGGGCGACCTTCGCCTGCTTGTCACGCAAGTCGGGCAGGAGACCAAGGCCACGCTCTACCGTCAGGTGGCCCCGGGCGCCCTCGCGGCCGACAAAGTGCCCTTCAGCTCCCCCTGGCGCACCGTCGCCTTCGATCAAGTAAAGGACGTGAGCGACCAGGTCCAGTTGGCCGCCGACGGCAAGGGCCACTACGAGATCTCGGTCCCGCTCAGCCTGCTCGGCCTCCAACCGAAGCCCGGCACGAAGCTCAAGGGAGACCTCGGCATCCTCCGCGGCAACGGCACCGAAACCACCGCCCGCTCCTACTGGAGCAACAAAGCCACCGGCAGCACCGCAGACGTTCCGTCTGAAGTCATGCTGACGCCGAATCTCTGGGGAGCGGTGGAGTGGAAGTGACGGCGGCGGTCCAAGGCGCAGCAAGCAGAAGCTGAACGTGACGGTCGGGACTCGCCCGGCGGCGGCGACGCCATAGAAGAGCCTGCGGCGCGGGCGGTGAAGGTCGGCGTGCGCCGCGCCAAGTCACGCCCCCAGGAACCCCTCGTCGTACTGCACCGACCGGTACCCGTTCTCCGTGAGCCAGCGAACGCAGGTCTCGACGCGCGCCTCATAGTCTGGCAAGTAGGAGACGTAGTGGGGGTAGAAATACTGCTCGTGGATCATGACTTCCATGAGCTGCGAGTGGGCTGGGTCGGCGGCGCGGGCTGCGAGCAGGCCGGGGAAGTCGGCGGCCTGGTGGTGGTTGCAGCAGAGGTCGTAGGTAGTGAAGAGGAGGTCCTCACGGGTGTCCCACCAGTAGTCGCGGCGGCCGGCGACGGCGATCATGGCGTCGTCCAGGTAGTAGGCGATGGGGGGCCGGATGCTCCACTTGTCGGGATAGGGGCACGCGAAGCCGCGGATCCCCCGGTCACGCAGGGCCTGGCAGGCCTCGCGGGTGGCGCGGCCCCAATGGATGGTGGTGAAGCCGGTCAGCACTTCCTCGCCTGCAAAGCGGAGGATCTCCTCGACGATGTCCTCGAAGTCCTGCGCGATCCTCCGGTAGCTGGCGTCCTGGTACGGCAGGTCCGGGTCATTGGCGCGGGCGTGGAAGGCGAGCTTCAGCCAATGGGCGTTGTCGCGCCACTCCGCTGCGTACTTGTCCGACAGCATCGGCAGGTTGAAGCCCTCCGTCTGCCAATAGAGGTTGTGTTGGACCGACGTGCCGTACGCCTCGTGGAGCCGCTTCCACATCGCCAGGTACGGGTTGTCGAAGAGCGACCGGTACGTGCCTTCGTTGTCGTGGAGGTCCTGCAGGAACCAGATGTTGTCGTCAGTCGAGTACCGGTAGCGCTTGAAGCAGTTTCGGTCCCAAAGCACGCGGACGGTGTCGTGCAGGTCCGTCGGCGAAGGACCGGTGCAGGCGGTGACGGTGGTCTGTGGCGTGGTGATCAACAGCGCCGCTGAGAAGCGCCCGTCGTGGACGGTCGCCGGCCGACCGTTGGCCCTGACGGTGGCGCCGGCTGGACAGCGGCCGGTCACCTCGATTCGCAGCCCTGTTGCGTCCTGATTGCCATCCGTGTTCCGCAGGATGTCGCCGTCGCACGGGAAGTCAATTCGCAGCTTGTCGGGGGCGCCGTCGCTCATTGTGTGTGGCCTCCGCAGTTGGATCGAGTGTAGTTCGCGGAGTCGGGACGCCCTCCCTTGCGCCACAACAGCAAAGAGCCCCGCCGGCTCGGCCGGCGGGGCTCCCCAACTACTCGGTTAGCAGGCGGTCAGCGATCAGGCTTCGTTGGGAAACTCGCCGAGCGCTACCTTGAGCGACACGTGCTGTCCCTTGCGGACAACTTCCATCCGCGCGGTTCCCGTGCCGAGCTTGGCAATCTCCCTGGAGAGCTGCTTCTGATCCTTGACGGGAGTACCGTCGAAGGCCACCACGATGTCGCCGGGCTGAATGCCGCCGCGGTCGGCCGGACCGCCGGGCTCCACCGCCGCGATGACTACACCTGTCGTCTGATTCGGCGACTCGACTTCCTTGGCCAACTCGGGTGTCACGTCCCCGATCCGGACGCCCAGGTAGCCGCGCACGATCTTCTTGCCGGCGACCAGTTCGTCCAGCACGGCCTTGGCGTTGTTGATCGGGATGGCGAAGCCAATCCCCACATTGGCGCCATTGGGCGAGTAGATGGCGTTGTTGATGCCCACGACCTCGCCATAGACGTTGACCAACGGGCCGCCACTGTTGCCGAGGTTGATGGAGGCGTCCGTCTGGAGGTAGTTCTGGAACGAGGTCTCTCCAGCCAGCGAATCCAGTTCCCGCCCCTTGGCGCTGATCACGCCCACGGTGAACGTGTTGCCCAGCTGGAACGGGTTGCCGATGGCGATGGCCCACTGACCGACCGCGATTTGGTCGGAGTCGCCGAGCTCGGCGGCGGTGAACTTCTCGCGGCTGTTGATCTTGATGACCGCCAGATCCAGCAGCTCGTCGGTACCGACAACCTCAGCGGGAAGCTCGCGCCCGTCGTGCAGTTTCACCTTGAGCGTATCGGCGTGCTGGACCACGTGATAGTTGGTCAGCGCGTACCCGTCAGGGCGGAAGATTACGCCGGAACCCTCGCCAATGGGCACCGACTGCTCAGCGCCCGGTGCCTCATAGTACTGGAACGGTCCGCGGCGCCCGCGCGGCGCCCGCCGCCACTCCATCTGCCGAACTGTCTTCTCGATCTTGACGCTAACCACCGCCGGCTCCACTTCGCCGGCCACGTCTGCGAATGTCTGCTGGAGGGCCAAGGCGCTCTCCATTCCGGGCCGGTGCGAGCGCGACAGCGCCTCCGCCGGTCTTCGGTGCCCGGCAACGTACCCTCCACCAATGGCAAGGGCCAGTATCCCGGCAATCAGGGCCGGGGTTCTCGGTCTGAGCTGTCTCATCGTCCATTCTCCTTCTGAAGTTCCAAGGCTGTCTTTGTCATGAGTCATGAGGACGAGGGAGCGCGTGGGCGAGTTCCAAGCGCGCACGGAATCGCGTTGAGGCGGCGGCAGGATGCTTGAGCTTGCTCGGGGCCGGAGACGGCGGGCAGTGCCCAACGAGTTGGGGCGTCCGGGAGGCGTATTCGAAGAGGAAAGGAATCCCGGCAGCCAGTAATGCCGCTACGGTTGCGACGGCAGCTCGAGGTCGACCGGCGCGGTGAACTCGGCCCGGTAGATGCCGTCGGCAGAGCGGCTGACCCGCACGTGGTTGGGGAGGGAGAACGTGCAGCCCGGCTCGAAATCGTAGAGCACGCCGGCCTTGAGGTCGGTGTCGTCCTTGAACCCACGGACGAAGGTGGTGTCGCCCAGGTCGATGATCGTCTGTGCGCCCTTGCGGCGGACTTCTCTGATGGTGTAGGAGGCGTTGCGCACGCGGTCGTTGGCGAGGTGGAGCTCCTGACCGCGCAGGGCGCCGCCGGCGGGGAGTCGGGTCGCGGTGTGCAGGCAGTTTGAGGCGCCCCCCGCCCGGTCATAGTCGTCGACGGTGCCGGTCCACTCGGGCGTGGCGCAAGCAATGGTGATCGGGCCGACGCGGAGCAGGGAACCGGCCACCAGCACCATCGACTCAACAGTGCCGGCCTTCAGGCGAACATGGGCAAACCGACCGGCGACGGAGACGTCGTCCGTCAATGAGACCACTTGCTGCGCCTTGGTCGAGGAGTAAACGTAGTCCACCCGATCGTCCGGGAGCTCGACTTTGACGGCGGCCGCGTCCGGCCCGACGCGCAGCAACTCGACGGCTCGCACGACCCGGCTATTCACGTACGGCTCGATAACAGAGACGAAGTCGGACCTCAGTCCGTCGCCTTGGCGCTCCAGGAGCACGTACCGCAGCCGCCGCGGATTGCCCAGCTTGTTCTGAGGCGGGTCGCCACTGGCGAGCACAACGTCTCCGGTCTGCCTCAGCATGGTCAGCCGCAGATGCACCTGCCCCGGCTGGTCGCGCAGGTGCCAGGTGTCCACGAGGGGCCAGTCCACGGCGAAGCTCGGCGCGGCGGGGCTACGGCGAACATCGTACAGATACTGGAAGCCGGGGCCGGCGTACGCCCAATCAGGCTGGACGGTTCCCCAGTCGCCGTACTCGACCGTGTCGCCGGCCAGCGTGCCCTTGGCCTGCCTGACGAGTTCCAGTCCGGTGACCGTCGGTTCGCCTTCGCCCGCATGGAAGCTGAAGACATGCGAATGGCCGCCCTGCACGCGGAAGAAGTCGACCGCGTAGGAGTTGGCAGCGTCGATGTCGATCAGCGCCGACTGCCGCCGGTACATGGTGCACTGGGGGTAGACTTCTTCGCTCTCGACCTCCACCACGCTCACGCCCGGCAGCGCCTTGAAGAGCGTCGGGTGTCCCGTCCAGTTGCGCTGCTGGGGCTGGCGGTCGACCATCACGGTGTTGTGGCTGACGGTATGGCTTGTCCAGCCAATGCGTTGCGGCCAGGGACCGACGAACTCGGGGTACCCCAGGTCGGGCAGCAGGTCCAGCCCGTGCGCGTACAGCCCCAGATTGAGCCGGTCGCGGTGACCGTGCCCCGAATTGCGCCCGTAGTACAGCCAGAGCGCACGCCCTGACTCCGCGGCGCCCGCTTGCAGGCATGCCAGGCCGTACCCGCCCAGATTGTAGGACTGAAAGGTACCCTCGCCGTCGCCGAGGGCGTTCGACACCTGCTCTTGAACCGCCTCCGGCTCCGGGTCGAAGAGGCTGGTGTGGAGCCCTTCCACCGTTCGGCCGTTCATCTCCCAGGCGGCTCGCGCCAGCCGCGGGTCACCAAAGCGGCGAAATGCCTCCAGGAAGAGGTCGAGATCCCACCCAATCCGCTCGGGCTTGCCGGTCTGGCCGCTGTCGCCGAGGCTTGGCGTCCAGCGCCCCAGCAGCGCCAGCCGGAGCGGCGCCAGGAACATCCGGCGGAACGCGGGGAAGTCTCGGTACAGATCGTGCCGGTCGTACTGCTTGTACGACGCCAGCAGACCTGCGCACTGCTGCAGGGGCGACAGCCATCCCAGCGCGTACTCCGGCGCCGCCTCCCCGCCGACACCGTCGCGGTCCACCTGGTCCACCAACAGGGCGGAGAGCCGCCCGCCGGGGAGCAGGTCTTTGCTCCGGTCCGGCCAGACGACGCCCGACTGGAAGATCCAGTCCAGCAGCTTGGGCGTGCGCTCCGGGTCGTCCAGAGCGATGGCGACCCGCGCCATCGCAGCTTGGTGGGTTCCCTCCAGCCCCCGGATACGGCCGTCCAGAAGGCCGGCGATCGTTGGCTCAAAGAGGCCTCGGGTCAGGTGCTGCCGAAGGGCGGCAGGCGAGTCGTACCGGTCGGGCAACTCGTGTTTGATCGCCTGACCCCGAAGAAAGGCGCTCAGCGCTCCCGCGCCACCCAACCAGTCCCACAAGCGGTCCGCTGTCAGCACAAACACAGAAGAGACGCCAGTCTCCCAGAGACATCCGTAGATCTTCCCAAGCCCGCTCCCGCCCGAGGAGTTATCGAACCCCCACTTGCGCATCGGCGAGTGGTCGAAGTCCGGGTACACGTCGGCGATCCGACAGCTCAACACCGCGGCCTTGTGGGCATAGCGCTCGTCGCCGGTGAGCAGGTACGCTTCGCTCAGGCTGGACAGCGCTGACTGCAGACTGCGCCACAGCCCCCAATGGCAGTAGTAGGCGATGAAGCCATAGCGCTCACCGTTCTCGTCCACGTAGCCGAACCCATCGTCGACGCCGTATCGTTCACCTTTGGTCTCTCCCGTGGGGCCGGTGTTGACGAGGCGGGACTTGTTGCTTCGGTCCGGCTCCCACAAGAACCCGGAGCCCTTGCCGGACAGGTAGTACGCGCCGAAGTCGTTCTTCGGGAACTCCTCACCGCACTCCGGGCAGACGACCTTCCAGGGCTTCGTCAGCGGATCCGTCTTCCAGGCGTACGGCCCGTGACGGTCTGCCTTCGCGCCGCACTTGGGGCAGCTATCGTGAGCCTTGATGACGGCACTGCGCGGCAGCGACTGCTCGGGCACCAACTCCCAGAGTTGCTCGTCGGGCAACTCGGCCCAGCGCTCGGCCGCGGCCACGGCGGCGTCTCGGGTGCGAGCCGCCCATTCGTATCGTTCGACGTTGCGATGGGCGTTGGCTACCTGTTCGGGAGTGGCGAGCGTGCTGCCGGTCTTGGCCCAGACGGCTGCTGCCGCCAAGAGAAGACACCCCAACGCAACGCCCGGCACCGGCCGCCGAGTGTTCCCTATGCGGCTGTCCGCGTCATCCTGTCTATTGCTCGGGTGAGGCACGGCCTGGTGCTCCTGCGGGGCATCTGCGTTCATGGGCGGTCGGACGGCGGCGCGACCTCACTGAAGTATAGCACGTCGTGGGTGCGCCGCCGCCTCCGCCCCAGAGCTGCCCCCTGCCATGCGCGCGGACCGGCGTTGCCCGCCAAGCCGAGAACTATTGACCACAAAGGAGACCGCTCATGTCACTCGTAGGAAAGCAAGCCCCGGAGTTCGCTACACAGGCTGTCGTCGGGGGCGAGATTACAGACCTCGCCTTGACGGACTACAAAGGCAAATGGGTAGTGCTCTACTTCTACCCCCTCGACTTCACCTTCGTTTGCCCGACCGAGATCACGGCATTCAGCGAGCGCCACTGTGACTTCGAGAAGCTCGGCGCAGTCGTCCTCGGCGGCAGCACCGACAGCGTCTACTCCCACAAGGCGTGGATCGAGAACGGCCTCGGCGCGATCAAGCACCCACTGTTCAGCGACCTCACCCGCGAGATCAGCAGCAAGTACGGCGTCCTGATTCGGGAGAAGGGCATCGCGCTGCGCGGGCTGTTCCTTATCGACCCCGACGGAGTCGTCCAGCTTGAGCTGGTCCACAACCTGGGCGTCGGCCGGAGCGTGGACGAAGTGCTTCGCGCACTCAAGGCGTTCCAGACGGGCGAGTTGTGCCCCATCAACTGGCAGCCCGGTCAGGACACTCTGGGCAAAGGGTAGGAACCTCTCGGTAGGGCGCTTCCCGGTGTGCTATACTCCTTGAAGCACTCCGCCTTCCCGCTCAGCCCGTCCGGCCTGGATTCGTGGGTTCGCATGAAGGCGGAACGATCGCGCACCCCACTCCCGGGGAGCGCCCAGCCCAGTCGCTCTGAAGCCTGTCCGGAGAGTGTTGCCGGCGCCGTGAGGACGCTGCCCTCGATAGGGGCAGCGTGTCCCGAACGGTCCTCAGGACAGGCGTCTACGTCGGACCCGCGCGTTGGCTCTGCTTGAGTCGAGGCGCGGGGACGCGGGCGGCACGGATTGCCGAGGGATCTCCCATCGCCAGAAAACCCTACCCCAGTGACCTGACCGACGCCCAGTGGAAGGTCGTCGAGACCCTTCTCCCCAAAGCCCAGGCCGACGAGTTGGCCCGCAATAGCTTGGACTTCCGCGAACTGGTCAATGCCATCCTCTACGCAGAGATGAGTGGCTGTCGGTGGGCCATGCTCCCGAACGAGTTCCCGCCCTGGGGCACCGTCCACTCCTACTGCCGACGCTGGCGCAACGACGGGACCTGGGAACGGATCAAGGCGGTAGTCGGTTCGCGGCCGGGCAGTCTGTCTCACGACCCGGACGCACTGCATGCCGAAGACGGCGCGCAGTTGTCGCCGACTCGCCGCCTCCGGGTGACTAAGATGTGCCCGTACTTGGGTTCGCGAAGTGACCGGATGACGCGCAGGGCATACGCCTCGACGCAGAATGTGTGTCGCTCGGGTCCGGAATCCTACCGCCGCGTCTCAGTGAGCAAGCAAGACGATCTCTGCCTGGGCGAGGACCACGTGCAGTGCGAGCACTATCAGGCGCGACTCGCGCGAGACGCGGAAGAGAGCGCGGTCGCTGTCACTCCGGAAGCCGCGTGACCAGCAACGCCCTGCAAACAGAAAGAGCGGGAGCGATTTCTCGCTCCCGCTCTTTAGTGCGGGACTGGGATCTTACCTTCATGAGAAGTCCGTCAGACTTGATGGACCGGCGCTACGCCGCTGCCTCCATCGCGTCCTCGAAGAAGTCGTTCTTGACTCGGGGCCCGACCTGGTGTCGATATCGATCCAGACCGTAGCACTCCTTGCAGACGATGTTGTCGAATTTGAAGGGCAAAGATTCCAGTATAGCTCCGCAGTTACGGCACCGGTTTACTTTACGGTTCGCGACCATCTCCATGACTGAACACCTCCTTTCGCCTTGCTGCCGGGATCTACGGCTGAACTCTGCGCGAGTAGCGGCTTGCCGGAGCCATTACTGGTTGAGCTCGGTGGGTAGCGCAATTACCAAGCAGAGTATGACTTCGTGTTGGGTGTGACGTTCCGTTTCTGAAAAAAGTTCTGCCACTCTTCCGGCAACCTGCCAGGACCCGTCGCGACCGGCGCCGCCACGGAAATCGGCCGCCGGAAAGAGCAGCGGACCGGAAGGCCGGAGCACTCACGCCCCGGGGTTTTCCAGTCTCCCAATCTCCCTGTCTTCCCGCGCCGGCCGGCACTCAGCGCGCAGCCGCGACCACGGCCCCGAGCAGTTCCCGCCTCGCCGCCTCGAACTCCTCCCACGACCGTGTGTAGTCCTGCGGGGCACGCACGGCTTTGCGGGCCATTGCCTCCATCTGCCGCTGCGCGTCTTCCCGACCCGCTCCCTGTTTCTCCAGCGCGTCGCGGAGCAGGAACATCAACTCGCAATCCTCCAGCCCCTCGCGCTCGGATTCATAGCGGAGGGAGCTGTTGGCGACGAAGCGCTTGCTGGGCCAGCAGATGTACTGGTCGCCGGGAGACTCCAGGCTGGTCAGTGGGATGTGCCAGTGGTTCAGCGCCCAGTGCAGGTAGCCGTCGGTGTCGTAGAGGGCGTTGAGCCAATGGAGGGCGCGGGACTTGATCGCGGCACTATCGATCATGCGGTTGGGGTACTTTCCTTGGGGTACCCAGGCGATGTAGAACCACAGTTCGTTTCCGGCCTGCTTGGCTGCTTTGTACTGGTCCAGCCATTCAGCCCTTGCTCGAAGGCGGAGTTAGTCAACGCAGCGGCTGCAATACTGGCGCACAGGCCCATCGTCAACAGGGAGGTGGTCATGTCCGGTGCCTCTCACTTGGGTGGGTTCGCCTAACGGGCTGTCAGGTTCGCCGCCCCAACCGGCAGCCCTGCTCGGCGCGACGAGACACGCCCGGAAGGGACTGCCTCCGTGGCAGCGAATGGAACGCACTGCCGTCCTATCCGGCCGAGAGCGGCGACCACAAGCAAGCCGCCGCGCATGAACTTACTGCACGGAGCAAGAGCATGACACGAAAGCAGCGATTCATTGCCGCCGTCCGAGGCGACCAGCCCGACGTAGTGCCTGTCGCGCCATTGATTCACAGCCGTTTCGCCCACACGACGCTGGGGCGCACGGACTGGCGGGCGGTGTTCGAAGTCCACCAGATGCTCGGCTCGTGCCACCACCGGGGACCCATCGGCTGCAGCGCAGGCTTCCGGTCGCCGGAGAGATACAGTGAGCCCATTTGCGAGTTGGAGCGCGCGCCCGATGGCCGGGTCACTCGCGAGTGGAAGATCGTCACCCCAAAGCGGACGATGGTGGGGGAGCAGATCTCCGGGTTCATTCCCCATGACCCGATCATCGGCACAACCACGAACTACCCGATCAAGACCGAGGAAGACTGGCGTGCGTTCCTCGAAGCGCGGCAACTCATGGCTGAGGGCTTCACCGGCGAGTACCACTTCGAGACGGTCGCCGAAGCCGTCGAGTTGGTGGGCGAAGAGGGGATGCCGAGTTGTGGGCTGGGACCGGCGTACACTTCGTTGGCCAGCCGCCGCGGCATGCAGGGCATGATGACGGATCTGTTGGACTACCCCGCTCTTATGGAGGAGTTGTTCGAGGCCGAGCGCCGAATGATGGAGAAGCACGTCGAGGCGTTCGTCGCTTCGCCGACCGAGGTCGCTTGGCTCGACGTGTGCTGGGCCACCGGCTCCCAGCTTGGGCCGAAGCTCTTCGAACGGTGGGCGTTGCCGGACATCGTGCGCGCGATGGAAGTGGTTCAGCGCGCGCCCGGCAAGTACCTCGGGCTCTACACCCTCGGGAAGATCCGCGAACTGCTGCCCATGTTCGCCGCCGCCGGCGTCCACTTCGTCGAGACCTTCGAGCCCAACGAGGGCGATATCACGCTCGCCGACGCGAAGCGGCTCTACGGCAAGAGAATGTGCCTCATGGGCAACTTTGACTGCCTCGTCCTCGCCCGGGGCACGGTGGACGATGCCCGAGCGGAAGCCCGCCGCTGCCTCCGCGAAGGCATGGAGGGCGGCGGCTACGTGCTGGTCACCGGAGACGAAGTGCCCGCTGACGCCAAGCTGGACAACCTGAAGGCGATGGTTGAGGTGGTTGAGGAGCACGGGCGGTACTGAGAGGCTGTGCCGTGACCGCGTCACTCCGGCTTCAGAACCGCTTCCTTGCTGGGCGCCAGCAGCGGCGGCACACCAAGCGGGGTGACGTAGAAGTCCTCCATCGCCATGCCCGAGGGGCGGGCCAAGCGCAGGCTCCAGATCTCGCCGGGCGAGGGCGCGTCCAGCGTTGCCGACAGCACGTAAGTCTGGGCGATGTTGTCCTTCTCTTCGACGACCGTACCGGCGGGGTCGCATAGCGCCGCCTTGACGCCCTCGCCAAGCCCTTCGCCGGAGACGCGGATGCCGAACTCAGTCGTCCCTTTGGGCACGTAGAGGAACACCTCGCCGGTGGCGCTGATGAAGTGCACCGACTGCTTTCCTGCGCTCAAGCTCAGCGGGTGCGAGCTGGTTACGAACCGCATCTGATTGGCGGCGGGCGTGGCCTTCACGCGGTAGAGACCGGTGGTCGGCGCGGTGAACTCGACTGTTGTGTCGCCCTCAAAGGGAGCCTCGACCTCTGCCACTTCGGCGCCCTCGGGTCCTGTCACGACTACTGGCATGACCGTCCCGGCGTACTTCCCCACCTGCACCTGCCTCACCGCGAGCCGGACGGTCTCACCGCCTGCGGCGTAGAGAACAGCATTGGCGACAGTGCGGAGGCCGAGGGCGGGCATGGCGTAGCGACTCGGGTCGGCATTCGGCGCCACCGGGACGAAGCTCGCCGTGGCCAGGTCGTACTTAGGGAAGCTCTTCAGCGCCAGCACGGGCATCCATTCCTTCAGCACCTCTTCCGTCAGCTTCACGTCGGTTCGCTGCCCGTCCTGCTCCAGGATCAGGTTGCCGGTGACCTCCGACGCCTTCAGCCCCCCGACCATGTCAAGGAAGCTCATCGGCGCGCGCTTGAGGCTATCGAGCACCACGCAGTCCTTGAACTCCACACCGCCGGTGTCCTGGTCGGCGCCCGCGCGGTTCCCGAGAACGATGGGACCGGCGGCTGGTGAGCCGGTGTTGCATTCGCTGACCGTACAGTTCTCGAAGCGGGTCCGGATGCCGGTGGGTGGGTTGTTGGTCACCAGGATGCCAGGGCCCTTGCTGCCCTCGAACTGGCAGTTGACAACCTCCATCGTGCCCTTGACGGCCTCGTCCACGGTATTGTCCGTGACCAGTCCGAAGCTGCCACCGGTGTTGCCAATGGCCTTGCAGTTCTCGAACCGCAGCGACACCGGCTCGGTGGCGGCGCTAAGGGGCGGCAGGTAGAGCACGTAGCCCCAACTGCCGTTGTTCTCCGACACGCAGTTGCGCATCGTCACGTTGACCAGCCGCTCTTCCGGGTGGTTGGGCTCGAAATCAATGCCCGCCTGCGGCGCGGTGCCGGCCGTGTCGCGCATGACGACGTTTTCGATGAGCAGGTTCTCGGCGGTGATGACGCTGATGCCCTGCCGGTACTGCCGGTCGCAGATCAGGTCCTTGAGCACGATGTCCTTGTTGGTCACCCACTGCTTGCCGGTGCCCAGGTAGACGCCGTCACCGCCGCTCTCCAGCAGGTGCAGACCGAACACCTGGACGTTGGTGGACGACATGAGCTGCAGCGAATGCCGCCACTCGGCCTTCTTGTACGGCGGGGCAGCATAGTCGTCTCGGTGCATGCGCCAGGTGGCTCCGTACCCGCGGATCGTGATGTTCTCTTTGTTGCGGGCGCTGAACAGACTGTCATTGCCGCCCAGGAAGGCGCCCTGCTTGGCAGCGATCTCCACGCCCTTCTCGAAGAGGATCTCCTGATTGGACGCCAACTGAATCGGCTCCACGACCCAGGGCTGGCCGACGTTGTCTACGGTCAGCTTGGGGACGCCCGAGTCGAGGGCAGCCTGTAGACAGGCTGTCGCGTCGATGGCGTCGAAGCCCCACCAGGAAGCCTTCGCTTCCTTGAGCTTCCCCGAAGCCACGTCGTCGACGGCTTGCTGGTTGACCTCGCTCCAAGCGGAAACGAGCGCGGCGATCCCTAACAGCAGGGCCCAGGCAGTTGTGGTTCTCATGGCGGTGTCCGTTCCTCTCTCAGAATGCAGCGGGCGGTCGCCCCGATTCCTGACCACCCCGACGTCCGTTCGGCGGGGTCATTCGCCGCACTCCCGCAAACACCTGCACGGGTCGGTTCAGGGGCGTGTCATCCCCAGTGATGCCAGAGACCTGACCCAGACAGTCTTCCCCTTGATCGAACAAGCCGAATGATACCGGCACCGCGACCAACTTGACGGGCCGGCAGGGGTGGACGGACCTCGTCGCAAGCAGCTTGATCGCGACCCGTTGAGCGTCCGCCATCGCGGCGGTAACCGCCGGCAGGCCCCAGCGAGCGGTCTTTACGGCTCTCTCCCGAGTATTGCAGTCCGCCTTCGGAGCTGGGGAGACCTGCTTCTTCGGCTGTGCCGCGCCACGGCCTTGACAGATGCTGTATAGTCAAGTGCTGCCCGACATGGAGGTGAGGTTCCCGCCCATGCCCCAAAGCCCAATGAATGGCCGAGAGCGGCTGCTCACCGCAGTTCGCCACGAGGAGCCGGACCGCGTACCCATCTGCCCGCGAATCAACTGGGCGTGGCTCGATCCTGACAAGAGCCACCGTCTCGAGGAACTCTACGGCCTGAGCCTCGACCCGATGGAGATCCTCAGCACGCGGACACCCAACTACGCGCGCACCTACCCCGAGCAGTACGCCCTGCCGGACGTGCGCGTCGAGCAGACGCGCTACGAGGAGGGCAACTACCAGGTTGTGGAACGCACGTTCCACACGCCGGCCGGCGCGCTGTCGGACCGCACCAAGATCCCGCCGGGTGGGCGCGAGTACGGCATGTCGCCCAACCCGTTCAAGACTGAGTTCCTCGTCAAGAGCCGCGACGACCTCCCCGCGCTCCGCTACCTCCTGCCCGAGATCGGCGGGAACTACGACCATGCGGTCGCTCGACAGCGGGAGCTTGGCGACCGCGGCGTGGTCAGGGTCAACGTCTACAGCAAGCTCTGCCGCCAAGCCGGCGATGTCCGCAATCTGCAGGACCTGATGGTGGACTACTATACCCGCGAAGGTTGGGAACACACCGAAGTCCCGGTGCGACTTCGGCTCCGTCTGGGAGAATCCCCTCTGTCCTACGTCTGCTGCACGCCTGCCGGGGAAGTTCCGCGAACTTCCACTTCGGTGTGTTCCCAACCTTCGCGGGTATACGTGGACCGGCCGTTCTTCGACGAGCTACTGGCCCTCTTCCAGGCGCGGACGATGGCTGAGACGAAGGCCGTCATGGAGGCGGGCGTCGAGTGGGTTTTCGCCAACTGCTACTACAACAGCCTTTCGGCAGGCTGGTCGCCGGCGATCTTCCGAGAGGTCTTCGTCCCGAGCGTCACGGCGCAGGTCGAACTGGTCCACCGCGATGGTGGCTATGTAGACTACTACGACGACGGCAAGCTGGCCCACAGCATGGAGATGCTGGCCGATTGCGGCGTCGATGTGCTGGAGACCTGTACCCCGCCGCCGGTGTGCGACTTCGATCTGCGCGAGGCCAAAGCCATGGTCGGCGACCGCCTCGCCCTGAAAGGCTACGTCGATCTGCTGTAGGTCGTCCAGCGCGTCATCAAAGGAGTCATCTCGTGAGAACCAAACTCGCAACGCCTTTCGCGCTTCTCTGCGCTCTGGCATACTCGGCAGTTTGCCCTGCCGCACCAGGAGGAGATATGCAGATTCACGGTGAGAGCCTCGTTCTGGCCAAGATGGAGCCAGGCAACCTCTGTTTCGACCACGTGAAGAAGGGCAGTCTGGTCGTGCGCAGCACCTTCGTCGCCGGGAAGGAGGGCAGCGTCGTCTACGACGAGGGCACCGACTATGTCGTGGACTACGCCGCGGGCACCCTCGCCCGCACTGCCAACTCCCGCATTCCGGACTACTCGACCCACTGCCTGTATGGGCAGAAGGACTTCGATCACACCAAGTTCACCGACTTCGGCAATCACCGCTGCTTCGTCTGGGCGGACTACGAGACGACCAACGGCCGGGCGTGGGCCGCGCCGAATGACCAGCGCGCGTTCCTGACCGAGGTGAGAACGAAGCTGGAGGCGGGAGGCCCATTCAAGATTGCGTCGTACGGCGACAGCATCACTGCTGGCGGTGAGGCGTCGGAGGTGCCGTTCCGGTTCCAGCAGCGGTTCGGCAACTATCTGCAGACCAAGTTCCCCAAGGCCGAGGTCGAGGTGCAGGACGTTTCCATCTCGGGGTACTCGTCCCAGCAAGGCATCGATTGGTTTGACAAGTACATGGGAACGGTGGAGAAGCCCGACCTGGCACTTGTGGGCTTCGGCATGAACGACCACAACATCGGGGGCCCGGAGCCGGGGAAGTTCAAGGACAACCTGGTCGAGATCGTCAGGATGATTCGGGAGCGCAAGGGCGCTGAGGTGATCCTGTTCTCGGCATTCCCGCCCAACGACAACTGGCACTACGGCACCCACCGGATGGCCCTGTTCGCCGCGGCCACCAAAGACGCGGCGGCGGAAGCCAAGTGCGCGTACGTGGACGTCTACAGCACCTGGGAAGTGGTGCTCAAGCGGAAGGACCAGCCGTCGCTGCTGGGCAACAACATCAACCATCCCAACGACTTCGGCCACTGGCTGTACGAGCAGGCGTTTGGGGCGATGGAGTTCTGACGGCATGCGACAGCCTCAAGGAGGAATCTGACAATGACAAACTACATTCGAGCGGCCCGCTTAGGGTCTTTGGCGTCCTTGCTGTTGCTGCCGGCCCGCGCTGCCCAGGCCGAAGACGCCGGCGCCTTGCAGTTGGCAGAAGGCTCCCGGACGCAGTACGTCATCGCGCTGTCGGCAGACGTCTCGGTCCCGGAGAGGACCGCCGCCGCGGAGTTGGCGGCGTACCTGAAGAAGATCACCGGGGCGGCGTTCGCCACTGTGACGCCGGAGCAAGCCGCGGGCCGGCCAGTTCTCGCCGTCGGCTCGGCTGCGGCTGCACCCAAGCTGGGCCCGGACGCCGCCAAGCTGGCCCCCGAAGAGTGGATCGTGCGGAGCGTCGGCCGGGACCTGTGTCTCGTCGGCGGGGGGCCGCGTGGCACGCTGTATGCGGTTTACCACTTCCTGGAAGACGTGGCCGGCGTTCACTGGTGGAACCCGTGGGAGGAGACGGTACCGCGTCGGCCCGCCCTGGAGGTCGGTCCGCTCAACCTACAGCGCCGGCCGACGTTCCGCTATCGCGACATCTACATGCTCTACGGGCGTGACGGTGGGCGGTTCGCAGCCCGCAACCGCCTGAACCGCGAAGGCGACAGCGCAATCACCAGCGAGTACGGCGGCACACTGGCCTACGGGCCACCGTATCACGTGCACACCTTCTTCCTCTACTTCCCGCCCAAACAGCACTTCGCCGCCCACCCGGGGTGGTACTCGCTGATCGACGGAAAGCGCGTCGGCGAAGGCGCCCAGCTCTGCCTCACCAACCCCGAGCTGCGCCAGGCGTTTCTGGCCAAACTGCGCGACTACCTCGCCACCTCTTGGGCCGCGGCCAAGGCCGCCAATCTGCCGCCGCCGCTGGTCTTCAGTGTCTCCCAAAATGACTGGGCCAACCCGTGCCAGTGCGAGTCGTGCCAGGCGATCGCCAAAGCCGAGGGCTCCGAGTCCGGGCCGCTGCTGGACTTTGTGAACTTCCTGGCAGACGGCATCAAGGACGAGTACCCCGAGGTCTTCCTCGACACGTTGGCCTACCAGTACACCCAGCAGGCGCCGAAGTCGCTGAAGTGCCGCGACAACGTGATCGTCCGCCTGTGCGACACCCAAGCCGATATGCTCAAGCCGCTCACCGCACCAGAGAACAAGGCCTTCTGCGACCACTTGGCTACCTGGGGCAAGGTGTGCCGCAATCTGCGCGTTTGGGACTACGCCGTCACCTACGGCAGCCCGTCGGGTATGCCCCTGCCCACCACCCACACCTACGGACCCGACTACCGCTTCTACGCCGCCCACAATGTCGAGGGCGTCTTCACCGAGTTGGAGTACCCGCTGCTCGCCGATCTGCGAGACTTCAAGATCTGGACGATGATGAAGACCCTCGAGAACGCCGACGCCGACTACGACCAACTCACCGACACCTTCATGAACGGCCACTACGGGCCGGCGGGCAAATCGGTCAAGACCTACCTGAGGGCGCTGGAGAAGGAAGCCGTAGATCGCAAGAGCACCAGCACCTGCTGGCAGGCCTCGCCCATGCGGCTGGGCTATCTCAATCTCGCCTTTGTCACCCGGGCGCAGAAGCTGTTCGACGAAGCCGAACGGGCAGTGAGCACCGACGCCGAGCTGCTACGGCGGGTGCGTTTCGCGCGGCTGCCGCTGGATCGGGCCTCCATTGCCTGCTACTCGAAGCTGATGAGCGAGTGGCTGGGCGAGCACGGGGGGCCGGAGGGGTTTCCGCTGGATCGGGAGGCGGTGGGCGCGCGGGCGCTGGCCACGTGGTGCGCCGAGATTGACCGGCGCGTGCCCGAAGCCCAGCGCGCCAAGGAGAAGCTGACCGCCGAAGGCGAGATCCAGCGCTTCGCCATGGTGCCCGGCACGCTCAAGCTGCCGGAGAAGTTCCGCGACCTGCCTCGCGGCACGGTCTACGACTACACCGCTCTGATGACTCGGAACTGGAACGATGTCGTGAAGGTGGTCAAAGACCCGGAGGCCGAGAGCGGGATCACCAACCGCCTGGACCTGACCGCCGAAGACGTCACCAACCCGGAGAAGTACGTGCTGCCGATGCCGTGGGGGCTCTACGGAACGGTGGACAAGAAGTTCGTCGGTGGTGCACCAATCAAGGCGGAGGACATCCCCGAGGCGGGCTACCACTGGTACAAGATGGGGACCTTCCCCGTGGAGCCCGGCTACTACCTGTACTTCTTCTGGAGCTGGATCATCCAGCTTGACGTAGACAACGTGTACGACCCCGCCAAGCCGGACCAGCAGTTCGAGTGCTGGGCGCGGATCAGGTTCGAGGGACCGCGCTTCCCCCATGCGAAGCCGGGGGAGACCGACGCCATCTGCGTCGAACGAGTCGTGCTGGTGAAGGCGAGGTAGCTTGTGTCATGTGTCACGTGACACCTGGCACCTGACACCCATCCCCCCGGAGCCCAAACATGACACAAACACTTGCAGCCGTTTCGCTGGCATTGCTGCTAACGGGGAGCCTGTCGCCTCTCGCTAACGCCGCGCCGGTGCGCGTCGCCTACCTGTACTGCGACTGGCCCGACGGGCAGGCTTCCTTCAAGGACGAGTTCGACCAGGCCTTCGCGGCACTCGGCTGGCAGGTCACGAAGTTTGAGAACAAGCAGGCGAAGGACCTCAGCGGTCGGCTGGGCGACTTCGACGTGGTCGTGGGCGGCGGGGTGAGCAATCTCACCAACCCCCAGGACTTCAAGCCGTTCGCAGCCCAGTGGCAGGCGTTCCTGGAAGGAGGAGGCGTCGTCCTGGCTACCGACGCCTCCTACGCCGGTATCAACGCGAGCTGGATCGGCGGCCTCGACTCGGCCTTCGGCACCACCAGCGCCATGTGTAGCGCGCACAAGCAGCCCAGCCCCGAAACGGCTGCCGTCAGGTTCAGTGCCGACGATCCGCTGCTGTCCGTGCCCGCCGACCTGCGGGCCGGTCTGGCCGCCAAGGCGAACTGGGCACATCTGGAGCAGGTTGGGCCAGGCTGGGTGGTCGATGTCCGGTGTTTCGACGACCAGCCGCTGTTCGTGCATCGGGCCGTCGGCAAGGGTCTCCTCATTGTCACGAGCTACTTCCGCTTCATGGGCCCTGGCCCGGCCGCCACCGCCCTGTTGCGCAACGCCATGGCGCTGGCGAAGACCAACCAGCAAGGTTTGCGGTTGCTCAGCCTGACGCCGCCGGGGTCGGCGTTGGGGCGGAACCGGACGGCGATCCGGCTGCGGAACGCCCTGGATCAGCCGGCCAAAGTGAGCGCGCGGCTATCGCTGACGGGGAAGGCGCCGCTGCCCCCGGCAACCATCGAGCAGACGCTCCCCGCCCAGGGAGACGGCGAGTTGCTGCTCAACTACGACCTCCCCGCCCGGGGGGAGTACCACGGCGCCCTTGAGCTGCTCAAAGACGGCAACCTCTTTCTGACCGCGCCGTACAATCCCACCGTCCCGGAGCTGGTGAGGGTGACCGTCCGCTCACGCCACCAGTACCTTCACTACGGCACGTTGACGGCCCGGGTAACGCTCGCCCCTGAGCTGGCGGAGCGCCTCAAGGGTCTGACCGTGAGCCTGCAGCTCGTCGGCGGCAAGGCGCCCGGCAAACCGGCAGTCGTCAAGCCGACAGCCCTGCAGTTCGAGCAAACGCTTCCCCTTGCCGGCCTGAAGCCGGACAGCTACCGGCTCGTCGCCAGCCTCGGTCAGGACGCCAAGGAGTTGGGCCGCGGCGACGTCCTGGTGCTGCTCCACTCGGAGCCGACGGTGAAGTTCAACGACAAGGGCGTCTGCTACGTGCGCGGCAAGCCCTTCTTCCCGCTGGGGATGTACCACGTCGCCTGGGGGGCGAGCCGAGAGGAGATGCTCAAGTGCGTCGAGGACCTGGCCGCCGCTGGCTTCAACGCTGTCCACACCAGTTGCACCAACCTGGAGGTCTTCCAGGAAGTGCTCGACAAGGCCCAGACGTTGGGGCTGCATGTCCTCCCCGAGGGTGTCGGGGCGACGTCCCCGGGCTTGCAGCGCTTCAAGGACCATCCGGCCATTCTGGCATGGAACTCCGGCGACGAACCCGACTGCGCCAACGTCTCTCCCGAGAAAGTCGGGGAAGCAGTGGACGCCATTCGCGATGTCGACCCCAACCATCTGATCTACACCACGGTAGCCAACCCCGCCCTGCTGAGCCAGTACGCCCCCTGCACCGATGTGCTCTCCAACGACCCGTATCCCCTCGCCAACGGCAAGATCGACACCTTGGCTGTTGCCAGCGCCACCGCGCGAGCGCGGGCTGCAGTAGGACCGGGGCGGGCGCTCTGGATGGTCCCACAGTGCTTCGGCTACGCGAAGGGCCCCTGGCAAGTCCCCACCCCGGCGCAGGAGCGGTCGATGACCTACCAGGCGCTGATCGAGGGCGCCAACGGGCTCATCTGGTACGTGTACGATGACAAGCAGTTCAAGGTGCTCGACCACCCGGACCTCTGGGCGATGATGCAGCAGCTCACCGCGGAGGTCAAAGCACTCACGCCGATCCTGTTCGAGCCCGCCCAGGACGGCCAGCGCTTCGCCACCGGCCCGGACGACTGCCTTCGCGGCGTCTCGATCAAACAGGACCGCGAGTTGACCATTCTGACTGCGCACACCAACGAGAAGGACCTCGGCCAGCAGGAACTGGCTGCCCCCGGCTTGCCCGCTACCGGCAGAGCTGAAGTGCTGTTCGAGAACCGCACGCTGAACGTGGGCGGCGGGAAGATCAGGGACGGGTTTGCACCGTATGCGGTTCACGTCTACAGGGTGAAGCTTCCATAGCGCCCAGGTCTTCCTCTATTCCGAGCCGCGCGCGTCAGCAAGCGGGTCTCCGCGGCACCCGCTTGCTGACGCGCGGCTCGGAATCGGCGGCGAGCAATCAGCACCGAAGGAGTACCACCAACCCGATGACCTCCCGCGAACGCATGCTCACAGCCATGCGCAACCAGCAGCCGGACCGCATTCCCGTGGCGCCGGACCTCTCGAACATGATCCCCTGTCGGCTGACCGGCAAGCCCTTCTGGGACATCTACCTCTACCAGGATCCGCCGCTCTGGCGCGCCTACATGGACGCGGTGAAGTACTTCGACATGGACGGCTGGGTCTACAACCTGGACGGGTTCACGGTCAGTGACCCGGAGGCGCCGCCGGCCCCGGCCGATCTGGATGTCAAGCACGAGACCATCATCGTCGAGCGAACGACGAAGCGCCTGGTGACCCGTGCCTATTCCGAGCGCAAAGGACACGCGAAGGAGTGGGCCAGCGCGGTCACGGTGTACCCGGTGGCCGACCCGCCGACCACCTTGCTGGCGCACAAGATCGGCCTGGAGCAGGCACCCGACAAGTGGTGGCCGATTGAGGGCGTGAAGCCCCAGAAGCAGGGGTTCGACCTGCTCCGCGAGGCGCTGGCGTTGTTCGACGGACGAGGCGTCATCGGCGCCTTCGTCGGTCCGCCGCAGCTCGGCAACCCCGATCTGGGTTGGGGGTACTCCATCTACGACTATCACGACCGACACGACGAGGTCGTGGAATGGAGCCGCCGCGTCGCGCTGGAGGCGGAGGCATACCTCAAGCGCGTCCTCGCCGGCCCGGTCCGACCGGATTTCATCCTGACGGGTGGCTCCGGGCTGCTGGTGTTCAACACGCCGGCCATCGCGCGCGAACTGACCTTGCCCTGCCTGAAAACCATCACTCGGATCGCGAAAGAGGCAGGCATCCCGTCCCAGATTCACTGTTGCGGCCCCGAGCGGGAGCTGGTCAAGCTCGCGGCGACGGAGACCGACCTGTCCTCCATCAACCCGCTGGAGATCCCGCCCATGGGCGATTGCGACCTCGCGGAGATCAAGCGGTCCTTTGGGCACCGGCTCAGTCTCATGGGCAACCTGCACACCACCCACGTCATGCTTCGCGGCAGCGTGAGGGCGGTCCGGCGCGAGAGCCTGAAGGCCATCCGTGTCGCTGGCGAGGACGGGGGCTTCATCCTGTCCACCGGCGACCAGTGCGGCCGCGACACCCCGGACGCCAACCTCCGCGAGATGGTGAATGTCGCCCGCGAGTTCGGCGCCTACCCGCTGGACTTCGCCCGTATTGACCGGGAGATCGGGGCGCTGAGCTGATTCCTGGCTGCCTGGGGGACCTCGCTGCGGTACTGCAGGTGCGGCTCGGGCCAGGCGCGGCGAGGGCGGTGTCTGGGCCGCCGGGATAGAGCAGCATCGGCCATCGGGAAGTGCGATTAGACAATGGGGGGAAGCTCACTGGGGGGCTTGGGCAGCTTCCTGGAAGAGGAAGTCAAGCTTGCCCGCCTTCGAATCCTCCTCGATCTCCCGGTCCCACTCCCGCCAGTCGCGTTCGAGGAACCAGCGCCGGAACTGGCTGTACTCACGTTCCGGCAGGGAAGCGACGGCAGTCTGAAGATCGGCAACGTTCGTCATCTCGGCTACTCCTCTCCGGGCGTTGCGGCATCGGTTCCCAGCAGCCACAGCCGGACGGCGGCCGCTGGCCGAGCGCCCCGTGCGCCCAGGCTGTCCACTCCCCGATCTGGTGCGCATTCCACCGGAGCCTCCGGCGAGGGTCAAGGGCAGGCGACGACGCTGAGCAGTTCCACGCGTCACCGAGATCGATGGCGGGTTCTACTTCCGGCTTCGCCCCAGCACGCACTATAGGTCGCGCAGCGACAGCCCTCGGATCTCCTTGCGGGCCTCCTGAAGCGCTTGGATCTCGTCGCCCAGGGAACGCTCCTCGGAGTTCTTGCTCGAATCGGCCTGTTCGAGCTGTAGATCTTCGCGTATCCACTGGAGCAAGTAGAAGCCCCCGACGAACGCGCACCCAAGTGCAATACACCCGAAAAACCAGCCCCAATCCGGATCATTGCCCCTGGCAATCGGTCCCATGCAGCCTTTGAGGAATCCAATGCCCCCCCCATACATCAGCCCTCCTCCAATGATGGATGCGACGGCTTTGTCAACGGGAGTCTCTTTGCGCCGCTTTTTTTCTATGGTCCCACGGGCCTCTTGCCAGTCGGTGCGGACCGCCGACAACGTCCCCTGCCTATCCCTGATCTGTTGTTCGCACCAGTCTGCCCCACGCTCTATCGCGGCCTTCGTGCCCTGCCACGCCTCCTCCATAACGCTCTGGGCTGGCGCGAGCACGCGGCCAAGCTCAACATAGTCGGTCGCGCCATCAAAGGCGCTCTTGGCCCGGCCGAGCGATGGGGGAGCCTCCGAAGGGCTAACAACCGTCTGGCTGGTGAGCGGGTCCAGCAGTTCGTTCACCCAGGCGACCGTGTCGCGCCGGATCTGAAGGGCGCGTTCCGCTCCCTTGATGGCACTGTCGGCTCCACGGGATGCCTCGTCGGTGAGACGCTGCAATAGATCCTTGATCGCGGTCCGCGGCGAGGCCGCCTGGAAGTCCGCCTCGTTCTGGCATCTTGCGCGCCATGCTCGCGCCTTGTCCTCCTCTCTGCTCCCGCCAACGTTCGCGGTTCGCAGGCACGTCTCGAGCACGGCCGCGCACTCGTCGCCCCGGTCGAAGAGTGCGCAGTAGCGCGCGTGCTCGAATGCAAGCACGGCGGAGTCCGAGTCGAGTTCATGCGCGCGCTTGCTCTCGCGGTACGCCTGCGCCAGATCACCCAGCAACTCATGAGCGCGTCCGGCGAAAAAGCGCGCTTTGGACTCATATAGTGGATCGGCGGCAGACTGCGCGGTGCGCGCCGCTTCCTCAAAGGCAACCAGCGCGTCTTCGGTCCGGTTCAGCCCGAGCATCGTCGTGCCGAGGTCGAGATGGCTTGTGTAGTCGAAGGGGTTCTTGCCGAGGGCAGACTGGAAGTAGCCGAGAGCCCGGCCCAACCACTGTTCGCGAGCGGCCCCGTCGCTGGCGGCCACAACCTGGAGAGCCCGACGGGCGTCCTCCCTGTCCTCTTTGGCCTGCGTGCGCCGTGGGTACTTCAGCACGTCCAGCAACTCGTTCAGGGATGTCTGATGCTGCTCCAGAAGGACGATGACATTCGCCATTCGCCAGTCGAACAGCGCGCCCAGTCCTGCGAATCCGTTCCGCATATCGACTTGCAGACCGCCGATGACGTCCGCTACCCGGTCGATGCCTCGGCCCACTCCCGCGAACTGCTCTGCAAGCTGCTCGCTCAGCCTACCCACGGTCGGTGCGAACTCCGCCGCCAGCGGCGAGGGAGCCTGTTGCCGTTGCTGTGCGATCTCGCGAAGGTAGTGCACCTGCTCGCGCTGTAGCCGGAAGCTCTCGTATGTCCGCGCGGTGCCGTGCGGAACCAAGTATGAGCCAACGTCGAAGGGGTTGAAGTCGTCAGCCATGGCCTGTGTCCTTCCATCCGTGCCAGCCCAAGTCGGCAATGGGTAGCTCGCGGTCCACTGCCCAAATCCACCTGAGCAGGAACCGTCGCCTCACCAGTCTCGGTGTGGATCAGTCCGCATGGGATATGCTCCTTCCTGCCATCTCCCCGGAGTTGGACGGCGTTGAGACCTTGCCCTTTTTCGTGTGATTATGCCTCCGGTCGCATCGGACCCCGATCCGGGCGCTGCGGTGCGTCGTTCCGGCAAGGGCAAAGAGTACGGGCCGACACGTCCCCGGCGTGCCCCAGTTGGGCTTGGCCTGGGGTGGGCGAGGTGGTGGCGCAGGTGACGGAGGCCGGGTCAGACCTTCATGCCTAATGCCAGCGCGGTCTCGACGTGCTCTCCCTCATCCGCCTCTGCCTCCGTCATCCATGCCGGAAGTGGAGTTCCGGTTGCCTGGGCATAGAGCGTCTCCGGGGCGATATCGATCTCATCTTCCCAGGTGAGGACGCCGAGCTCCTCGTTCACCTGGAACGCCCGGAAGAACGCCTGGTCTCGGAAGCGCGCGAAAACTCCTCTCCGTGCCAGGTACCTGGAGAAATCGACCACCCCTCGCTGACCGTCAGCGAACGCAATCTCGATCTCGTAACCGCCCCTGTATGAGGCTGAGACGATGTCGGAAGTCATCTGCGGTCTCCGTCAGGCCAACGGCGCGCCCAACCCGGCGCGAGACCGGCTTGGTGGCGCCGGGTTGGGCGGGTGGGCTATGCGACGGCGAGCATCTTGGTGCCGTAGTCTCTGACATTCGTGGGCACGGGCAGCGCGATGCCCTCTTCCCTGTAGAGCTCCAACGTCTCCTCCACGATCTCGCAGAGCTTGGCGAAGACCTCTTTCTCGTCCTCGCCGTGGCAACCGCCGTAGAAGAGATCCGGGCAACTGCAGGGCCCAGATGATCTACGGTTGCGGTCTGCGGTTGCAGGAGTGCCTCCGGCCGCGCGTCAAGGACGTGGATCTGGAACAGTGCCTGGTCACGGTGCATGGCGGGAAGGGCGACAAGGACCGCGTGACCATCCTGCCGGAAACGCTGGTGCCGACGCTCATGGAGCACCTTACCGCGATCCGCAAAGTCCACGACGAGGACCGGGCGCACGACGTGCCAGGCGTCGAGCTGCCCCAGGCACTGGAGCGCAAGTACCCCAACGCCAGCGCCGAGTGGCCCTGGTTCTGGCTCTTCCCTGCGAAGAAGCTCTCCGTTGACCCGCGCAGCCACACGGTGCGCCGCCACCACGTGTTCCCCGACAACCTGCGGCGGTGGGTGAAGAAGGCGGCCGCGGCGGCGGCCTTGGGGTCGGTTACGAGGATCGCGTCGTTTGCCTTCGTCCAGCCTTCGGGGAAACCGGTCTTGGAGGCGAGCTCCTCGAAGCCACCGTTGGCCAACCGGGCGCCTTCAGCGCGGAGGTCGTCCCAGTAGGTCCAGACGGGGAGAAACGTGTTGGCCCTGACGGCGCTCTCCTGCGGGCGGCCGCGGAGCTCGAGGAGGACCTGCCCGTCGGCGTTGGGGGTGAACGCGAAGGCGAAGTCCTGCCACTCGCCACTGCTCAGGTCGCCGCTCGTAGCGCTGAGCCGCACGCCCACAGGCTTGGCCCATTCCTCAACTCGGCAGTTGCTGCCGGCGCACAGAGCCAGCCCCTCAGTGCGCGAGAAGATCTCGCAACGAACCGGGGAAGCGACACGGCCGTTGAAGGTGACGTCGCCGAAGGGCTCCAGTTAGAGCACGCCCCCTTTGCGCACGTCCCACGACGATCCGGGCGGCTGCTTCCCGGTGACCCACTGGTCGCCTGACACTTTGCGCACGCTGAGACCGAACAGCAGACGCGGGTTCTGCTTCCTCGGCTCAATGCCAATGGCGGCAAAGGGGATCCGCCACTCCGCCGTCCACTGCGCCTCGCTGGTCTTCCGGCAGGCGTACTGCACGCCCTGCAAGACGCGCGCCACCAGTGCCTTCGGTGCGCCGGCTTCATCGCTGGTCTCGAAGTGACCGTCGGTGTAGCCGCGCCAGAGCATGATCGGGACCGGCCGGTCACCGTCAGCAACGGCAAGGGCGAGCTCCACCGCGTCGCTCTTCCCCCAGGTGTGCCCGCCGACTACACCGCCCTTCGTCTCGATCTCGTTGACGAAGGCAGCATACAGGTTGGCGTCGTCCACTTCGAGGTAGGCGGTGCTCGGGAGGGGCGTTTCCCCGCCCGAGGCCAGCCAGGCCAGCTTGAGGGGCTCATAGTGGTTGACGCTGACGGTCTGCTTTTCGCCGGGAGTCCACTCCTCCGGGTCCACGTTGCCATCCACTTTGAGGGTGCCGCCAGCGCGCCGGACGGTGGCCACGGGCAGCCCCGTGGGCATCTTCTTCTCCATCTCCTGACGAAGAAGCCAGCAGGGCTTCCAGTCCTTTGGCGGCTGTTCGGGCTTGACGGGCCACGACCGCCGCGTGCCGTCGTTGAGCAGCCCGATCTGCTGGAACGGGATCGGCTTGAACCCCTCCTTGAGAACGGGCGCGTCGGGCTTGGGGGCGTAGTTGCCGGCGTAGGGGGCGACGATCCCAGGGTCGCCCTTGTCGGCAGCGTCCCAGTCGCCCTCGATAGTTGCCCACTCGGGTTTGACGTCGCGGGCTACCCGCATCAGCGGCCCGCCGATGGCGACATTGTGGGTGATGGCGCACCACCAGGGCGCGCCAATCGGGTCGACGCTCAGCAACTCCGCCATGTGCGGGTACTTGGTGTACGGAGCGCGGTCCCAAGGAACACGCTCAAGCTTCGTCAGCAGGCCGCACTTGACGCCCTTGTGGCTGTCACGGGTGTCCTCGGCGGTGACGGTGCCGTCGGGGTGACGGTGCCGTCGGGGTGACGGGTCCACTTCCACCACTGTAGTCCACGCGTAGAGAGGTCGGCGCCAACCTGGCAGTCGATAAACAGGTTGTTGTCCACTGTGTTGAACGGCCCGCCGCACATGGACACGCCGCGCCCGACGCGGTAGACCACGTTCCCTACGAAGTCGGTGCCGGAGACACAGTCATCCAGGTGGACGACGTTGACGCCGGTCGGGCTGCCGTCGAGGCTGTCGTGGAGGTGGTGGATGTAGTTGTTGCGGATGAGGTCGCCGCGGTAGGTCCAGTCGTAGCCGGTGTAGAAGACCCCGCCCTCAGCCGTCTCGTAGTGGCACCAGTAGAGGTCGTTGTATTCCATCACCAAGTCGTTGCCGCTGTAGAAGACGGCGCTGTGAGGCGCGTGGTGCACCAGGTTGTGGGCCATGCGCAGACCGACGCCGGTCAGCTTGACGGGCTGGCGTGGGTGCGCTTGACTTGGTTGGTGTGGTAGACGTGGTTGTTGACCGCCTCGTGGTTGGCCGGGTCCAGCGTCTGGCGGTCGCCGCCCGACAGGATGACGCCGCTGTAGCCGACGTGATGGATATCGCCGCCGATCACCTTGTGCTCATGACCACCCAGCACCCGCACTGCATCGCGACCGACGTTGCGGATTTCGCACCCGACCAACTCCACACCGCGGCCCTTGGTCACCACGACCGCGTCGCCGCGCCCGCCTTCGAAGCCGATTCCGCGGAAGATGAGAGGGCTGGCGTCGGTGCACTGGACCATCGGCTCCTTGAGCCGGGTCAGCAGCACAGTGCACTTCCCCATGGGCGCCGGCGGCCAGAAGTAGAGCGCGCCTCGCTGGCGGTCCAGGTACCACTCGCCGGGAGTGTCCAGCTTTTCCGGCAGGTTGAACGCGTACCAGCGATTCGCGCCCCACGTGTCCAGCCCGAACCCCAGCGGCACCGCCCAGGTGATCTCCTTCTTTGCCGTGTCGATCTTGCCGGCCCGAACGGCATCGCAGACATACGCCCTGGCCCAGAAGCCCATCATCCAGACGCCGCGGTTCACGTCCCAACGTTCCGGTCGGTCGCCTTCGTAGCGGAATACGCCCGGCCGGAGTCGACCTTCGCGCTTGGCGACATAGTCGCGCAGTCCCGAGCCCGGATCGACGATCTCGGTGAACTTCGCGAAGCCATCGTTCGGCCACCGTGCGCACTGCATCTGGCGGCCGTTGCAGAACACCTCCAGCAACTGCGGCTCCGCGCCAGTGAACCCGCTGAAAACATCGGGGAGCTGATCGACGTCGCCAGGAACAGCGGCGTCGGTCAGCCTCACCTGGAGCACGTGGCCGCGGGCTTCGGGTGGCAGACTCTTGAGCAACGCGGGATCGATGACTTGCCGGAAGAGCGTTGCCGGCACCGTCGTTCCGCCAGACAACCAGACCTCCTCGCCCTTGGCTGCCTGGTAGCCGATCGGCGCCCCAGGCGCGCCGCTGTCGTCGGCCGTGAATGTTAGCGTCGTGTCCAGCGCGTACGTGCCGCCGCGCAGATGAACTGTGAGACCGTCTGCCGGCAACGCGCTGTCCTGCCGGAGTTCGCGCACGGCGTCCCGGGCGCGCGCGACCGTCGCGAAGGGCTGCGCCTTCGTGCCAAGGCCGGTGTCACTGCCGGTGGGTGACACGTAGAAGTCACCCCAAGCGGCGAAGCTGGCCAGGCTGACGGTGGCGCTCACGGCGAGGGTGGAGGTTCGGGACATGGTGGTCTCCTGGGAGGGTGGGTGTCGGGTGTCAAGTGCCAAGTGTCAGGTGTCGGGTTTCGGCTTCCAGGACGCCCCAACTCGTTGGGGGTGGTCCCGCTGTACAGCCCCGAACAAGTTCGGGCGTCCGGCAAGAGCGTTCGCGCTGGAGGTCCGCCACACCTGCGTTTGGGGGTTCGCCGGCCCGCGGGGGTAGCCTCCTCCGGCCGGACATGTCGCCGGGAGGGGGCCGGCAGCCCCGCTGTCCAGCGCTTGACAGCGGGGCACGCGCCGGGCTATCCTCCGGCACTCCGCCCGCTGCCGGACAAGGGCAAATGCACTCGCGAAAGAGGGCCGCAAACCATGCCCACCCCTGCCAAAGCCTGCTCACCGCCTGCCTACGAAGCTGTGGTCGAACGCAATGTGAAGCTGCCGCTTCGCGATGGCGTGCAGTTGGCAATGGATGTCTACTTCCCCGCGGTCAGCGGTGCCAAGGCGGCGGGCGAGTCTCCCGTGATTCTCACGCGCACACCATATGACAAGGCAGGCGGCACGGCCGACGGCCGGTACTTCGCCGAGCGCGGCTACGTGGCCGTGTGGCAGGATGTCCGCGGGCGATATGAGTCGGGAGGCACGTTCTACGCCTTTGCGCATGAGGGTCCGGACGGCTACGACACGGTGGAGTGGCTCGCAGCTCAGCCTTGGTGCAACGGCAAAGTGGGCACCACGGGCGCCTCGTATTGCGCAGCCGTGCAGAGCGCGCTGGCGTCGCTCAACCCGCCACACCTGGCGGCGATGATCCCGGTCTTCGGGCCGTCGAGCTACTACCACAGCTCGATGCGGCACAACGGCGTGCTGGAGATGCGCTTCCACACGTACGCCTTCAACATGGCGGCAACCAGCCGCGAAGCTGCCGCCGATCCCACCGTCAAGGCGGCGTTGGACCAGGCGAACGCCGGCTTGTGGGACTGGGTGAAGGCGTACCCGCTCCGCCGAGGCAACTCGCCACTGCACTTGGCGCCCTCCTACGAACAGTGGGCAATCGACATCGCCACCCACGCCGCGTACGACGACTACTGGAAGCAGCCCGGCTACGGCCCACTGCCGTACTACGACCAGCACGCCGACGTGCCTACGCTCTACGTCGGCGGCTGGTACGATACGTACACGCGCGCCACGCTGCAGAATTTCGTCGAATTGCGGAAGCGGCAATCTGCCCCGGTGCGCGTGCTGATGGGCCCGTGGATCCATAGCGTCGAGACGGGCCCAACCGCAGGCGATGCCTCCTTCGCCCCCGAGGGGGGGCTCCCCGACTTCCGTGCCGTTCAGCTCCAGTGGTTCGACCATTGGCTGAAGGGAATGCCGACCGGGCTGGAAAACCGGCAGCCGGTGCGGTACTTCGTGATGGGCGGTGGCGCGGGACCGGAGGACGCAAGTCGCGTCATTCACCACGGTGGCGTCTGGAAGACGGCCGACACCTGGCCCCCGCCCGATGCCGAACCCACGCCGTTCTATCTCCATGCCGACGGCTCACTCGCCTCCACGCCGCCGACGGACGAGGTGGCGCCGACCACCTACCAGTACGACCCCGCCGACCCGGTGCCCACCATTGGCGGGAACCTGTCGGCCATCGCCGTCCCCGCCGGCGGCTTCGACCAACGCAACGACCCGCGCTTCCCGTTCGCGAAAGGCACGCTGCCGTTGACGGCGCGGCAAGATGTTGTGTGCTTCGTCACCGAGCCGTTGGAGCAGGACCTCGAGATTGCCGGCCCGGTTCAGGCCAGGCTCTGGGTGTCTACCGACGGACTGGACACGGACTTCACTGCCAAGCTCATTGACGTGTTCCCGCCGTCGCCCAACTACCCCCACGGCTGCGCGCTCAACCTCACCGACAGCATCCTCCGCCTGCGCTTCCGCAACGGGTTCGAGCGGGAAGAGCTGGCGACGCCGGGGGAGGTCTACGAGGTCTGCTTCGAGCTGTACCCCACTGCCAACCGTTTCGTCAGCGGTCACCGAATCCGCGTCGACATCTCCAGCAGCAACTACCCGCGGTTCGAGCTGAACCCCAACACCGGCGGCCCGCTCGGCAGTGAGCGCCGGACGCGAGTGGCGGAGAACTCGCTCTACCACAGTCAGTCGAGGTCCTCGCACCTGCTGTTGTCGGTGATACGCGGGTGAATGGGGACTTTGGACTTCTAACCGTCAGAATCTTGTCTTCCTGCGAAGATCCTGTTGCATGGAGCGGCGGAAGTGGAGTGGTGGACTGCCTCACCACTCCACTACTCCACCACTCCACTGCCCCGGTTCGGTTGCGGCTCCGGCCGCGAAGGGCTCAGAGGGGCATCACGCTGTACCCCGTTCGGGTGACGAAACCAACCACAGCGAACACTGCAGCCATGAGCATGTCGCCCAGGATCAGCCCGAGGAAGAACGGCCGCGCCCTGTTGTAGGCGGCAAGCCCGCCGTAGCGGACCAGCGGCAGCTTGATCACCCACCCCAGCAGGATCGGGAACCAGAAGTGCCATAGGCACCAACTGCGCATCACGATCAGCCCGATGGGGTGGAGCGGCCACCAGGCGAAGGTCAACCGGCCCATCTGCAGTCCCGCGAACATCGCCGCGCCCATTGCCACCGCGCCGAGGTTGAACCGGCGCGGCTCCAACCCCACCTTGAGCCACTGGTCGCACCGCTGCCAGGGCGTCTGCGCGTGATAGATGAACGTGCCGGGCATCAGCCGGACAGCGCCGGTGTTGTAGCAGAGCGAGAGCCAAGCGTACAGCGACACAAACACCGCCACCAGCACGCCCGCGGCGCACGCCAGGAAGAGCGCCCGCTTGGGCAGCCGCAACTCGTGGGCGAGCTTCTGGCTGTTCATCAGCGAGGGCATCGGATTCTCGCGGAGGTCGCGGGCGAGCCCCTGCTCGATCAGTGCCGTAGCGACTGCCGACCGCGGCGTGAAGAAGCCGCCACCGAAGGCCGACAGAATCGGCTCCGTCGGGAAGTAGCGAAGCTGCACCAGCGGCAGCCCCCCGTTGGTGCCCGCCCAACTGATGCCGACGTACATCATGAACAGCCCGCCGAGGAACGGCACCGTCATCCACGGCGGCATACCCAGCAGGGCGAAGCCGGCCGCCAGCCCGCAGCCGCCAGCCACGAATCCCCAGAACGAGACGCGGTAGCTGAGCATCTCCTCGGTGGTCTGCCGCGCTCTGCCGACGGCGCAGTCGAAGACGTGCCGCCAGTGGCGCCGCCCGGTCCAGAGCGCGATGGCCACCAACGCCACGGTGGCGCCGTAGCTCTGGTGGGTGACCAAGTCGGTGATGGCGACCTGGTTCGGCAGGACCTTGTACACCTCGAGCAGCACGAGTTGCGCGCGGTCAAACAGGACGGCAGCCCAGAAGCCGGCGGCAACCTCCGACGAGAGCAGATACGTCAGCCCCGTCACCGCCGGGTAGATATGCACCTCGGTGTCGCCGCGAATCACATGCCACGGCGGCGCCGAGAGGGCGTCGTAGAAGTTGCGGTGCAGTTCGAAGTGCGGGACCAGCGGGTAGAACTTGGCCAGACCGCTCAGTGTGTGCAGGAAGATCGGGATCGCGGCGCCGGTCCAGACCAGCCGGTTACGGACGAAGTCGTTGAAGGTGTGCCCCGGCTGCGGGTCCTGCATGACCTCCAGCGGCATCTGCACCAGCGGGAACGTAAACCGCTCCGCCTCCACCCATTGCCGCCGTAGCATCGCCACGAGGCAGGCCGCGCAGAAGTACGCCAGCAGGCCGATGACGATCCACGTCGCCAGCGGCTGCGCCCACTCCCGCCAAGGGATTGCCTGGCCGCCCGGCAGCCCCTCGTAGAACCACCGCGCTGCTTGATCGCTCTGCACCGTGAGCCAGCGGGAGCCGGAGGGGACGAGCGACTCTTCCCAGTTGTTGCCGGAGTTGCTCAGGTACCGCGCAGACACCATCTGCGGAATGACGTAGCGCCACAGCCCGGCAGCGGGAATCCCCGACGCCACGATCACAATCGACCAGGTCGTCGCCAGTTCGCCCGCGGTGAACGCCCGCTGCCGCACCCACCGTAGAAGCGGGTTCACTACATACGCCAGGATCAGCAGGACGACAATGGACCCGGTGGGGAGAAGGTTGCCGGCGATGAAAGTCGACTGCAGGTAGTAGTCGTTGTACGGAGTCAGGGCAGACAGCCCGGCGACACACAGCAGTCCGAGGACGAAGGCGCGAGGACTCAAGCGGATCCGAGGGTGCATGGCATCAGTGGCGACGGGGAAGGAATCGAGCGCGTGCCTCGAGACCGGTCTCCGCAATTGCATGGAAGCCGCCAATCGCGGGCACACTTGGTAAAGCCCTTGCGGGTGCCATTCACCACACTCGATGAGAATGCCTCGGTTGGGGCACTGCCGGCCGTCGCAATCCGCAATCTGCAATCCCGAATCCGCATTCCCTCAGGAGTCCTCCATGCCAAGCACCGTCTACTTCGGCTCAGCCCGGCAATCGCGGCTGAGCGCCGACGAAACTCTACCGGCGAAGCTCGACCTCATCCTGAAGCGGCTGAACCTCAAGGACCGGGTGAACAAGGAGACCGTTGCCGTCAAGATGCATCTCGGCGGCAACCTCGGCTACACAACGGTGCACCCGCTTTTCGTCCGCAAGATCGTCCAGGTCATCAAGGACGGCGGGGGGAAGCCCTTCGTGACCGATTCGCCGTGGGCCGTGGCTACCGCCGCAGAACGCGGGTACACGGCCGAGACCCTCGGCTGTCCGCTCTACCCGGTCGGCGGGCCGGACGAGAAGTAGTATACCCGCGAGGGTTGGGAACACACCGAAGTGGAAGTTCGCGGAACTTCCCCGGCAGGCGTGCAGCAGACGTAGGACAGAGGGTGTTCTCCCAGACGGAGCCGAAGTCGCACCGGGACTTCGGTGTGTTCCCAACCTTCGCGGGTATATCTCAGTAGTCGTGGTCACGTGCTTCTGGACCGCCGTTTGTATCTTCCGAAGAGCTGGTGTGGCGACTGGAAGCGACGCCGGGACGCCAAGATTCCCGAGGCCGTCACCTTCGCCACGAAGCCGC
>Ga0210051_1000390_pt1 | contig 39695 bp, 43 predicted proteins | sample CryGey092014_all_FD_185464 | JGI IMG/M metagenome (GOLD analysis project Ga0210051, IMG submission 185464) | Groundwater microbial communities from aquifer - Crystal Geyser CG23_combo_of_CG06-09_8/20/14_all (SPAdes) (version 2) | ecosystem: Environmental > Aquatic > Deep subsurface > Groundwater...
AACGGCGGTGGCGCGAGGATAGTGGATAAGTTCAGCAAGAATGGGGCAACGCCATGCAGTTGCGAGAAGGACGGACAGACCAGCTTAAACTAGACTGAATTCTGTCTTGACGGATGGGTCCACCATAAGCTTTCGATTGTTGGAATAACACCGAGACCGACCACAAGGCCACCTAACAACGAGCCAATGTTGTATGCCCAATTCGTATTTCCGAATATTTCAGCCAAAATACTCACCAAACCAATTAATAAGATAGCCCCAAGCATGAGGTAGGAAAGCCATCGAAACACCGGATGAGGATCCAAGAATTTTTTTGCACGCCCTTGGACAACCTCCCAAAATGCAAAGCCTGAAAATGCAATGAGGAAGCCGAGCACGTAACCAGACATGAATCGGTAGGACTCAAACCAGCCCATGGCGTTTACTTTTTCGGCGCTGACCGAGACCAGCAACCACAGTAGAAAACCAATAATAGCAAGTCCAAGTTTCCAGCCAGACGTATTTTGCGTTATGGACAAGTGATAACTCCTTCTAAACAATTAACATAGAAAAGTTAGACAACTCAACGAATACTGCCGTCACTGCGCAAATCTATCGCGTAGCGTACAACTACGAAAGGGGCCAATGTTTATAGCCATGCTAGGCATCTGAAGTGAACCCAACACACTTACTCACTTAGAAGAATCAAGTTGAGAAGACAGCCAGACCGAGGCAAAACCAAATGATGCGAAATTGACTGCAGCTGGCCCATTCCACAGGTACTCAAAAACCAAGTGCTCAGTCCCTCTTTCTAGTTGCCCTCGATAGAAAAAGTCAAGCGCTAGAGCAGCAGTGATGAGGATCATCGCCGACCTGAATCTGTTGCCAATAAAATATGCCACGAACGACAGAATAAGGGTGCCCGCAACTATGGCGGCAGCCCCAACTCCTGACTTTTCCCATCCGAAATCTGGCACACCGTAATAAAAATGAAGAAATAGAAACATGCCCATCAACCCTGGGTAAATGTCCTCGCCAAGCAATTCTTTGATCCTTCCGAAAACTTCTGGCATATGTGCTTCCTTTCCAATTAATAATGATCCTGTCGTCGTAGCCTAACAACATGTAAAAAAGTTGGCGACCGAGCCATAGCGCATCCAGCTAGTATTATAGATCAGTCAACATAGCGAGCTATTGCAGCTGAGATCCCATTGAAGGCGTATGAATTGCTAATATAGCGAAACTAGGCATAATTTTCATTTTCCAGTGATAAAGTTGCCCACAAACTGAATTGTCCGCATGTACGTAATAGTTTAGGAAATTGATTAGAACAATCTCGCACATATTGTCCGCCATTTTATTTTAATGAGGTCAACACCGACCCAATTCCAGCACGAGGTACCAGTTCAACATACAGGTTCTTTCGACCAACGATGACCGCAAGCATAGGGCGGTCGTCAGCCCGCTTGCGAGAAAGCTTGTTCCACTCAATTCGGTCGATTCCCGAGGGCCGGGGATAATCTTGAGGGTGCGTGTGCCATTCGCCAAGATAACGGACTGTACCCCCACTGGCTTTCCAACGTGCCTGTGCTATGGTTCTGTGACCAAAGGGCATTCGTTCGAATAAATATTGAAATCGCTTGTCCCAAGCAGTTGGTACTGTCGCCTCAATCACACTGATATTCGAACCATGTACAGTTCCTAGCAAGAGGCCACCTGCCTCGCAGTCAGAAGGCAATGTCTGAGTGTGATATTCAAATAGCGCCATCACAGGTTCGGCGAAATTTACGAGAATACGGCGGTCTGGCGTCGCCCATGAGTTCATGGTGTGCATGCCACACATTCTTCCATTCTTGGCGGGTCGCAATCTGGGGTCGCAAGTTGGTAGTTGCTGTCGATCAGCTTAGTTCGCAACGACGGGCTGACTCTATTGTTAGCCCAGGCAAGCGCCATTTCTCCACCTAGACTCGCCGCTTGCACAGAAACGGAAGCTGGAAACGGAACATATAGACCCTCGCACCCCTGACCTGCCATCAGCGTCTTCAATTCACCAACAACGGTCAAGAACTGTCCCCTACGGTTGGCTTCGCACAAACAGCGATAGCAGGCACCTGTTTCCTCGGTACGAAGAAGGGCTCGAACGGCAGTCCCCGGTCCTTCTATCCACACCGATAGCATTGGTGTGGTTGGCAGGTAATGCTTACACAACCAATACCCCAGCGACTCCTCACCTGTGGTGTCAATAAGAAAATCAACCGTACCGAGATTTGCAGTCTTCACATCCACAGGACGTGCACAAATATCGGCACCAGGCGCTAGTCGTTGTAATTCGTCAGCCATGCCGGTTGCCTTATTCGAAAACAGGTTTGGAAAGCCGAGTCGATGTCGCCCGATGTTCTGCGGGTATAGGGTATCGAAGTCGACAATCGTCAGCCGTCCACCGGCTGTTCCGGCGCCTGCCTTAACAAGCATCTCCGCTAAGTAACCTCCGATGGTGCCACAGCCGACAATGACGAGGTTTTTACTTGCCAGAGTCCGCATGTCTGGAACATTACGCTGGGCCATATACCGGTCGTCGATCCGAATTACAGACATTGGTATTACGCTCTGCGTGTAAATTGAAGGTCGTGGTTGACGGCGCATGCCTTTCTGGGAGGGTTTCCGGTCGAATATAACCACGAATCCATAGGTCATCAACGGCGATTCCACCAGTATCAGGGTTCCCTTTGCCTCAGTTGAATATGCCGTCTCGATTCGCTCTCCAATTTTCTTGCGGCATCGTGGATCCAGTAATCCTTGCCAAAGCAAAATATCCCTCACCGTCTTTGGAGGCCATGTTGTAGTGTGAGGTCTTGGCTTTGCGCTTGTGCGAACGCGGTATGTCAGTATTGTGAAATCAGCGGTATTCCAGTCCAGCGATTTGAGTTTTCTTTTCGTCCGCGATTCGTCATCAGTGACGACTGCCGTAAGGTTAGCCCCACTCTTTATCACCAATGCCTTTTGTTGCCCCAGCCGCTGATCCTGAATGTCGACTAAGCATAATGGGCCATTCCAGTAGGCGTAAAACTCCTCTTCAAGATCCTCGACGAAATCACCTTGAAGAATCTTTGTGAATACCTCTTCGGCGCGCTGCAGACATGCCAGAGCCTGACCTACAGGATCGAAGATGTCGAGAACAACCGTTCCCTTAGCAATGTAGCAAAGATGCCCGCCACTGCCCATGTGGGGGATCACGTGTGGCAGGTTAGCAGGAAGTTCTAGAAGCTTTACTCGCGGCAACTCAAAGAACTGCGGATCAAGCATGATTTCGCAGGCATAACCCTTCCCAGACGCCATAAGCGGGCCGCGAATCTTTAGCCATCCGTCATCTGCGCAGCCGGCAAACTCAAAGGCGCGCAGCTTAAACGCGTCAATAACTTTGGTAACTTGGGTGTCTTCCTCCATCATCCTGCTTTGGTACGGCCAACCAACTCGCTTGGTCCTGCCATAGCAGGCGCAGATGCAATTGTTGCCGCAACCGATACAACTTTAACGCGATCTGGCCTGTCCGGGAAACGGGGACCAAATTCCTTAATCATCCAACTGCATGCCTGCGCCTCATTCGCGGCGTTAATCGACCCGCGGAGTGCCTTTTCAAAGGCCTCGAATTTTTTTGCAGCTTCTTCTACGAGTTCTTCGCCGAGGCGCTTAGTTAGCGACTCTCTCTCGTCAATAGGATTATTTACACCGGCACGAAGCCTTTTAGGCAAAGCTGTAACGACGTCGAGTAATGCTAGGTCATCACGCCGCTCACGTTTTTCGAAGAGTGGAGCAGCGGCTGCCATCAAGAGGATAGACGTCGGACCTTTGGTTGGCCACTGCCAGTCGCGGAACGCTTTAAGATAGCGCACGACGCGACGAAGCTGTTCACCTTTCGCATCAACTTCAGCTAAAAACCACTCCTTCACTGGTCTTGGATCTGATTCCATCCAGTCACACTCGCGATGTGCGAGCAAGACACAGTTTCTTGGCAGCGCCGTCCACGCATCGCGTTCGGCCTTCCGTACTGCCTCCTGCAAATTGTAGAAGCCATGATCCATCGCAGCTGCCTTCGTTAGAGTTGCGAACTCGTAGTCCGGAATGGCGTAGAGTGGAACATCAATGTGGGCGTACGTGGAAATTTCAATGCGGATACAAGTCGGCTTGTCAGTGATGAGTTTCCACCGGCGCTCTTTGATGAGCGGCACAAGCGCTTCCTCTGCTGCTGCGAAGAACACAGTTGCAGCTACGCTCGGGCGAGTTGATTGTGCGACAAAACTTAGTGGCAAATAACACCCATCGTCAACGTCGGCCTGTTGAGGATCTTGCGCCGGCGCATTCAATGTCTTGTATGCCCACGAACCCTGCGTAAAAAATCGAGGCTCGGGGACTTCGCTGGTGAGCCCTTTGCTCTTGAGCACGCGTGGAATACCGTCTCGTAAGCAATTGCGAACATCGATCTTGGCCTCTGCGATGTAGTCTCGCGGAGGACGCCCAAGATTAAGTGCCGAGTGTAGGTTGTCTTCGTTCTCATCAGTTGAATAGAAAAGTGTGCTCAGGTTTAGCATGAAACCTCCGTTGAATTTGTAGAGTTCTTATTGGCGCCGTGGTAGAAGGTGGAGGGGTCGGGTTGATGAGTGCGAAAAGGTTTGAATAGCGGGTCACCGAGTGCGCGTTGCGCTGCATGAACTCCACGATCTTTGAGCGTATTGGTTGAACCGACCGACACATGGTCGAGTGACTTCACGTCTTTGCTTTGATCAGGGGTAGCCTTGTCGTCGATTTGAAAATAATCCCCCCCAAGAGATTGGCGAAGCATGTAATCAACCGACGATTCTTGCGCAGAAATGACAAGATCGAATAGCCCCCCGCGCCACTTGCCGAAGCCGCGGTCAAGGCTTGCGCCGCCGCGTACTGTTGAGCCAATGGTCATTGTACCGATGGCAAGCACCCGAACCTTGGCCTGCTGGTTCGGCGCCAGGAATGTCCGAACCTCATGAAGTCCAAACAAACCTGGCGCATTGCCAACCAGACCTCCATCTGCAAAGACGCCCCGTTCATTGCGTGACAACGGGAAGTAGACCGGCGCCGCCGCTGTGGCCAACGCAACATCGACGAGTTTCATGCGGTGGTCTAACTCGAACGAAGGGTGATGGGGCGTCTTGAAGAACTGTCCACGGCCGGTTGAATAATTCACCGTCGGTATAAGCACCCGATGCTTCAGGTCTCCGATCGTCATACTCTGAAAACGCTCGTTTAGCACGTCCCTTAGCCCGGTGGATGCGTGTTTGGCTGTCAGCCAGAACCCGAACATGCGCCGCATGAGGCTGCGGCATCCAAAGATGCGATTGCCTTTCTCCTCGAAAAGCGCCTTTAGTTCGACAGCAGGAATGTTGGCTGCCAATCCGAGCGCCAACATCCCTCCCGCCGACGTTCCGCAAATCAGATCAAAGTGAGATGCAATCGGCCGCCCGAGCGCGGATTCGAGTTCGCTGAGCACCGTAGCCGTATAGAGGCTACGGTACCCCCCGCCCGAGAGCGCAAGAACATGGTAGGTCGGAATGTTGGTCATCACGTTTAGCCCTTTGGAGGGAATGGGTCATGCCCGTAACTATTTTTGTCCCTGATGCGGCCGTCGGGACGATGAATGACGAGTTCGGACTGCTGGTTGCGTGCAATCTGGCGCGCGGCGTCGGACGCCTGTTGTTGGGTATCGTGCACGGAGGTCGCGCGCTGGTTGCCTTCGCCCTTGACGGCCCAGCCGTCTTGGTGTGGAACTACGTGTTGATTTTTGCTGGTCATGAAAGCACTCCTTTTGAAAGTTAGTCGTCAGTCCATTCCCGACTGGCTGGTCGGGTTGCTATCGGTCTGACGATGTGGCAGAGTACGTTGCTCGTGCAAACAACGGCATGACCTAGCCATTCAGCTTATTCCGCAAGGCTTTATCGCGGCGTTGTTGTCTGGCTGGGCAACAGTATAGCCGTGCAATAATGCCGTTGCAAGTGCAGTGTCCGGCCGCGTGCTAGGCTGATGAATTGCTTATAGAAATCGGCGAGAGAAGAAGAATGCGAATGCGCAACCGCACCTAACCTAACCGATCTCTAAAATATTAAGGAACGAACTTTATGCCGCAAACAGCCCTTGGCGTCGCCCTCAAGACGCTACGTGAACGAAGAACGCTTTCGCTTCGCGAAGTCAGTCAACTTTCGACTGTCGACCACGCATACGTGCATCGGCTAGAAACCGGTGAGAAGACAAATCCCTCGCAGGACTTGGTTGACAAACTATTGAAGGTTCTTAAACCCGACCAGCGCGATGCTGCACTTGTCAAATGGCTCGCTGACCACGCAGAAGCAGATCCACAACTCGTCGAGTTTGTGTTGGCGGATTCAAGCATTAGTGCTGATGTTTTTGCGGCGGCTGCAGGCATCCGGCATCGAGGAACAGTGAGGCCAGACCCCGCCACTCTGATTGCACGTGTCAAACGCGCCTTCGACGAAGAGGACGATTGATCGTGGACGAGGTGGAGGTGCAGCAAAGAGCGCGCTCTTTTGTAGCTAATATAGATGTGTCAAACATCCATGATGATTTGACACCGTACGTCACCGCCGTCAACGCAAAGGTTGTTAAAGAAGAGCTCGATGTGGGCGAGTCAGGATACACACTCACCAAACCAAATGGAAAGCACATCATCACCGTAAATTCGCTTGAGTCCGAGGAACGACAGCGATTCACAATATGCCATGAAGTGGCTCACATCACCCTGAAACTGCCGTCGAGTCATGATGAAGTTCCATCGTGGTCTTATGCCAAGCGACATCCGAACGAAATCGCTTGTGACACCTTCGCTGCCGAGTTACTAATGCCCTATCAGCAGTGGCTAGCTGCTGTCCCACGTGACGAGCCGTCAGCAGAACTCATCGAACATATGGCGGCCACATTTCGGACATCCTTCCCAGCGGCGGCGTCAAGATTGGCGTGTCTTACTGATATACCTTGCGCCTTCGTCACTATGGAACGAGGTGCCATCCGGTACGCAGCGCGGTCGATGTCACTACGGCGAGTTAATGCGTGGATACCTCCCAGGGCTCCTATTCCTCAAGGCTCAGTTTCAATCCTACTTCGTGAGGCGGGTAAAAGCGCGATGGATACTGCCGACGTAGCTCAAGATATTTGGTTCGACAGCTGGGATAAAGGATCCGATCTACGTGAACTTGCCAGGCACTACCACCGCTCAGACACAACGATTGCCCTTCTGTGGTTCGATCACGAAGACCTCCCGGAAGTCGAAGTTGGCCGATTTGGCATACGTGTCGAGGATGATGGTGGCCTCGCAGAGCTAACGGGCGAGCTGCCATGGCCTGGACGAAGAAGTAATCGTTAGCTGCTAATTCGGTTTACGCGCTACCCGCGCCACCAAGTTTAACGGAAGCGCTCTATACACAGTGTGGCATCAACTCCTCGACTTGTTAATTTCCTAGGTGCATCCACGAAGTTTCCGGATAATGACTCTTTTACCGACTGTTCATCACCCTGCCCTCTTCAGCGCCTAGGGAAGCGCTTGTCGTCTACCCTTTCCCCCACACCAAAATCATGAAAGTCCTCCAATAATTCCCCCATCACAAACCGACTGGAATCAAGACTGTCAAAGGACTTCCACGCTACTCAAGAGTGCGTCGATATACGGCAACTCCCCAAAGGCTCCAGTTGATTTCCTCTGATCCTCAAGCACCAAATTTCCCCCAAAATAACATCCAGGTGTAGCGATAGGCATTGCGTCCTGTACTGCCAAATATGCCAGTCTAGTAAGGGGGGCCTGCAAATTATCCAATCATGCTGTCCATCAGGACTGACCAGGCCGCCCGACAAATTTACACAAATCTACACAAACAATTGCCATTGGCGATTTTTTGTGTAGAATTACACACAGCGTCAGGGAAGATGAAAGGAGAAACATGAATTCCTCGAAACTAATCCAGATGCTGGAAGACGATGGATGGCAACTAGTAAGGGTTAAAGGTAGCCACCACCACTTCAAACACCCGACAAAGCCAGGACTTGTAACAGTGCCCCACCCAAAAAAGGACTTGCCGAACGGAACTGTAAACAGCATCAAAAAGCAAGCCGGGCTCAAGTAGCCCGGTTTTTTGCCGGATGCGTAATTAATTTGCATATCAACGGGAGATATCTAATGTATGTACCAGTCGCAATTCACAAAGAAGATGGTAGCGTCTTCGGCGTGACAGTCCCGGATATTCCGGGCTGCCATTCTTGGGGCGATTCTATCAACGAGGCTGTAATCAATACCAAAGAGGCTATCAAGAGCCATATTGAGACCCTGCTTGAATTGGGTGAAAAAGTAGATATTCAGCCGTCCACTATTGATGATCTAATCGGCAAAGATGAATTTGCTGGCGCTACATGGCTATTAGTAGATGTGGACGAGAATATGCTCGATCCAACCCCAGAGCGTGTAAACATCAGCTTCCCTCGTTTCTTGTTGCACCGAATTGATGAATATACCGCCGCGCACAGAGAAACAAGAAGTGGATTTCTTGCAAAAGCAGCCATGAAAGAGCTCGCGCACGAATAAAGAATTGGCTTCAATAACTCATTTCGGCGAGTTATTGAAGCCATAAAATATCCGCTCCTTGAAACCAGGGAGTCATAGAATCCGTTGGTCGAACTCACATTGGTATGATGTGAGAAAGATTTTCTGCGGCTTAGACGTAATATTGGGAAGATTCTCGGCATGAGAAGACCTCATCGACGGCTTTCCATAGGAGACAGTCAACGTTTGACTGTACCGACACTACTCAGATTTATTTGATTTTCTGGAAACTCGCCGGCTGCCGTAGTAGCTCGCCCCAATCGTCACCCGTGTGTGGCCAGCCCGCTCCATCAGCTTCTGGCTCGCTACATGTAATTCATCTGCGTCGACATCCGCCAGATTCCCCCCTTTGACCGGTGCTTCAATGCCCAGTAAGCGCTTAAAGCTTTCCTGCATGTATTGGTGACGCAGACCGTGGGCTGAGATGTCGCTTTCGCTCAGGGTGATCCCGCATTTCTTCATCACGTAGTAGAAACGGTTGCGCTTCTGAGTCAGCGTAGTCCCACGCTTACCTAAAAAGCCCGTCTTCTTGTCCATAAGTTCTTCTGCTCGGTCGAGTACGTTCTTCTGAATCGCGTTCTCGATCGGAACCACCCTGGGGCGATCTCCCTTGGTGCCTTCCCGGACTTGGATGTGTTCACCGCTTCCGTCCCGACATACCAATGGGCGCAACATGATGGCTTCCTTCACCCTCAACCCGAATGCCAGACATAACTCCAGCTCAATAGCCACAGTCCTATCTACATTCCGTACCTTCTCCAGCATCCCGGAAATATCAACGCCCTTCCCGTCCCAAGACTTGTCTTCGCGCGCAACCATCGTCCGCATCACGGATAGCTTGTCTTCAACATAGAGGGAAGAATCCCTCACCATGCCCGGCTTCCCGATCCAAGCACAAAACACCCGCATGATGGATATCTTGTTCTGAATCGTGGAAGGAGATTGTCCCTGCGCCTCCAAGTGTCTGAATACCGCATGAAGGTGCTTTTCCTTCAGATTGTGAATAGTCTCCAGTTTGTACTTCAGCTTCCATAAATCCGAGAAGAAACCTTTAATCACCGAGCGACGTATATCTTGTGTCCGCTGTCCAACCTTCTTGTCCTTATGGGCAGCCAAGTCCTTGTGCTTCTGGAGCATCACCTCAATCTCGTTGTTCAGCTTCTTGGGAATAAAGCCACCACCAGACTGATAGCTGCTGTTCTTCCCGTTGATGCGACCAGGCTTCATTCCCGGATTCGCGTCCTGTGTCACTTCATTCATCTGTGCGCCCTCTTTGTCTTGCCATTCCCCTCACGCTCATCCTTCGTCTTGGAGATATGAGGTTGGTGATTGCCCCTTGCCCCGATCGCGCGCATGACTTCCTGGTAATGCTCCGGGTCAAGTCGCTTCAATGTGTCCAGTGTCCGTTCAATATTCCGTAAACGTGGCATGCCTGTCTCCTGTGTCTAGTCTCTCAGTCCCCAGATAGCCACTTCCGAAACTACTTGAAGTCCAAACCCGAGGTAGCTTCGAGAGTGGCTATCTGTCATCTGTGCTGCGTCATTACTTCTTGCTGCGAGCCAGTCTAGTCACTGGGGTCTGCGATTTGCCCACTTCGCTGTGGCCCTGATTCCGTCAGGTCGGTTGAGTATCGGGTCTTTGTCACCTTTCAAGTGACCGGGTAAAACGTGAGTCTCATCGGGTGAACAACTACGCGAGGCATTTCGGCCACCACATAACTCGCAACTCTCGTCGCGCAGACCAACGGTCTGTCTCTATCGTGCCCTCTCGGACACTTCCCAATAATTGAATGAATCTTTTAGATCACACATCCGGCATACTCTTTCGTCCACCTACCACCAGTGAACTAGCCTCTCGGCACCGTCTTTTCCCCTGTGTCCATTTGCGAGCTTCTGCTCCGCGCCTGAACCACAACACTTCCCGGTAAGGAAGGAGGGGTATGTGTAATACGAACGTCTTGTCCTTTTGTGACACTCAGCTAATCCACTCTTCTTGTCCTTGATATCTCTTTCACTCCCTACGTCTGTTTGTCCCAGTCATTGACCGGGCAGAACGACAGACAACACGACACCACGCAACACGACACCACCAGCCAACGGCGCAAAAGCCTTGTCGGCTTCGTGCATCGGTCTCTGGGTGTTCAGTGCGCCCGCATCAGGGGTTACTTACGACTCTACTAACAGTTGATTGAATTGCTCTTGAATGTCTTGCCCGGACTCGGGCGATGATAGGGACGGATTTCTCCATGCTCCTATCGAAGACTGCTCCGCTTACACGGAACGGGTGAGTATCGCTGTGTGCTTACTCGATTCTTCGCGGGGACTAGCCGCTCTACTACATTTTGGAACGTCCTACTCATTTAGCTCTTGCGAACAGCGCCTGTAGACAAACGCAGCTTTTTCACTGGAGCCGCCCAGACAGTCACCGAAGTGAAAGTGAAGCAATTGAATCACCTTCGCACTGGCAATGTCAATTATTTTTCAAATGCCGTTATGCATCACATCTGTTTTGGATTTCCCGAACGAGCCCCTGTGTTTGCTGGATTTCGGCATCACTCTGTGTAGGCTAATTCTCTTTTTTAAACCTCCAGAGCAACATATTTCAACCAAATTACTGCTTGGGCATGGTCGGATTGGATGTCCTTTTCGCGCGTGGCTTGGAAGTATTGAGCCGGTTATGGGCAGGTATGCACTCTGGAAAAGGGGCAGCAGGATGCCCCTTTATATGGATGAACATGAAAATAGGATGAATCGATATGCAAAAAGGGGCAACGTGTTGCCCCTTTTGGTGACTTCTTGTAATTATTGTGCGATTAGGGTTAGTTCGCAACTGTATGCCATTACCTATAACTATAACTATAGGTAATGGTACTTTTTATCTGACATCTGCCCAAGCCAAAGCCCCCCCGTGACTAACCGTACTAGATTTCAAGGAGGCGGACACCGATTACCACATCACGTTGGGCGATTTGAATTAGTGAACATTCTGCTTTGGGAATTGACCAGACTTGGCACAATGCTCACATCAAATCGGGGAGAAATACATGTTCATAATTTTGGCAACATCCATCGCATTCTTCGCACTTTCAATCCCCTTTAAACCTTGATGGCAAGAGCATCCCCAAAGTCCATTGCCAGTGCAGCCCGCTGCTTTGCAGGGTCACATCAGAGATCGCCGAAAAATCCAAAAAGTGCCGCAAAGTTAAGAAAATGCGAACATTAGGCGAAATATTTTGAATTTCCTTGGTTGATAATCCTTGCAGATTTTCGCACCACGCGCACATGTAGTGAAGCAAGTGACAACTAAGGACAGGACAAAGAACATGAACCTCTTCATCAAGCCTGAAGAAATCAGAGTGCTGACAGGATTCGCCCAGAAAGGGAAGCAAATTGAGCAGTTGCGCCGCATGGGTATTCCATTTTTTGTGAACGCTGCGGGAAGACCGGTTGTTTCCAACCACAACTTCCAGGCACAACCAACTCAGCGCCAGCAAGAAAAAGTCTGGAAACCTGCCGTCCTTCAAAAATAACAATGGGCCGTATACCCACAAAAAACCTGAACCTCCCCTCGCATATGCGCGCGAGGAAGAAGGCGTCGGGGAAAACCTACTATTACTACGACGCTGGTGGAAAGCCTCGGCGCGAGATTCCACTTGGATGCGACTATATTGGCGCTATCAAGCAGTGGGCTGAATTGGAAGGTGATGCAACCAGCGACATTGTCACCTTCAAGGATCTTGCAGACCGCTATTTAAAAGAAGTCATTCCAACCAAGGCCTCCAGGACTCAAGCGGACAACATCAAAGAACTCCGTTGGCTCAATCTATTCTTCAATGATCCGCCTGCGCCACTTTCATCCATCAGGCCAGTTTCTATCCGCCAATACATGGATTGGCGTGGCAAGTCAGCAAAGGTGAGAGCAAACAGGGAGAAAGCCCTGTTCAGCCATATCTGGAACAAGGGGCGTCAATGGGGGGTGACTGACCTCCCGAATCCATGCAAAGGTATCGAAGGGTTCACAGAAGCTGGCCGCGACATCTACATCGAAGATGAAGTGTTTGAGGCGGTTCATAAGGTTTCCTGCCAGCCTCTCAAAGATGCCCTTGATCTCGCCTACCTCACTGGCCAGCGCCCTGCAGATACGCTGAAAATGCAGGAGACAGACATCGATCAAAGGAAGCTGGTCCTGTACGTTACTCAGAACAAGACCAAGAAAAAACTGCGCTTCGAAATCGTTGGAGAACTGGCTCAGTTGATAGCGCGAATTCAGAACAGAAAGAGTGCGCACAAAGTTCACACTCTCCAGTTAATCGTGAATGAGGCTGGATCACCGTTGTCTCAAGGTGCCCTTCGGTCCAGATTCGAGAAAGCACGCAATCAAGCTGCAATCGAAGAACCTCAACTGGCGGGCCAGATTAAAGCCTTTCAGTTTAGAGATATTCGTGCAAAGGCAGCTACAGATAAAACTGACAGCGACGGAATGCTTGATGCCCAAAAGCAACTTGGGCATAAGAGCATCAAGATGACGGAGCACTACGTTAGAAATCGGCGCGGAGATAAGGTTAAGCCGACTAGGTAGATCACACTCTTTCAAAGAGATCCAAAATCAGCCGTTGTAAACACTAATGCGTTGCTGTCCCCACATCGTCCTCCTTCAAATTGAATTGAAGGATTTCCTCGAAAACACTGTTTCTTGCTCGTGCATCTTTGATGAGTGAAGAAGCCGGCATCACATAGAGGTGTAATGGAATTTCATCCTCTGAGCCGATCAAGAAGTCGTTATAGACGACTCGCTCCGTTAATGAAAAGACATCCTTGAATCCTGTTCGCTTCATGTCCCGATAAAACTCATTGTCAATTTCGACAATTGAGAAGGCAAACACTTCCCTAACGGTAGGGATCCTTTCCGCAAGTTCACTCGCGTAAAGGCGACACTGCATGAGCGCCTTGTTGTTGCCGAAAACATCTGCAGCGGGCTTCTTGAACTCGATGATTACCAGCTTATTCGGATGGTTCTCGCTGTCCTTAGAGAAAAATGCGGCAACATCAGGTTTTCGCTGTTGCTTTGACTCGACGGAATCACCGACTTCCTGGACAATTTTCGCTAATGTCTGATCGCTGTAGATACTCGAATATGACAAAAATTTGTCATCAACAAGCCAGACATTGTTTTCACGGATTTCAGAGCCATTGCTCTTTTTTGGAAGAATCGCATTGTGAATTGCGTCTTCCGCACTCTCGGGAGGCATCTGTGCAAGAGAGTCGATTACCAAGGCTCGATGAACGATGTATCGGGCAAGGTCTTCGCTGGCAAGGTGCGAAACGTCATCCCAAGACACTGGCTTCCCACTTTCAAGAGCTTCTACGACTTGGTCTTCCTTGCGTGCCTGCTGTGCCCTGTATGTCTTGACTACCTCATCGGCATCTAGGAGTGCGGCATTGCCATTCAACGATTCGATATTGATGAAGGGGTAATATTTCTTAAGCTTTTCGATATTGTCTTCCTTGAATTGCTCAATATCTCCCTCAGCGGATTCATCAATCATTGCCATGCATTCCTCATGAATGCGCGGCATAAGCTTCTCGCGACTAATGGGGGAGACCATGTCCACATCATCATCGGTCTTGGGAAGTTCCAGTCTCTGCCGCTCGATATTTGATCGCCTGTTGAAGTAGTCGGAGGTTACGAAAATTAAATGCCTACAAATATCGAATCGTTTGCTGATTACGTACTCTTCAATGCAAAGTTCATCCGCACAAAGCATAGCAACGATGCCTTTTTTGGGAGGCTCATCCCTGAAAAGGTAGCAATTAAACTTCTCTCCCTGAAATTCAAATCCCCTTGTAAGCTCAGCCTTGATACTTTCACCTGAAAAGACATGAATATCGTCAAACGGCTGTCTTGAATTGTGAGTGAATTTAAGAGTGATGCTTTGACCAATCTGGTGCTTCAGGAAAAGCAGTAAGCGCAGGTCGTCACATATCGAATTTACTAATTTGGCAACCTGAGTGTTTATTTTTTCTTTCAGTTCGCTGAGCGTTATGCAGGTATTTGCTGCGCCTTGTTTGGTGGATTTCCTGACGTCATCCAACTTGAAATCCGGTGTATACCCAAATTCGACGAGCTCGTTCGCGATTTGGCTGCTGACTTGGACTTTATTGGCGTATTTCAGGAATGCCAAGCGTCCCACACCCTTACCACCTATGCTGTCTTTATGGCTAGTGCAGATTTCATCGAAATAATTCAGGTTTTCAGAAGTGAAGCCTTCTCCATCGTCAGTGATGGTGATTTGCTCCAAAACCCTTCTTTCTTCACTACCGGGGGTTAGTTCCTGTTGTCTCTCAGAAAAGTAAAGGTCGACAGTGATCATTTTGCCGCCGGCATGGATCGAATTCGTGAGTGCTTCACGAATGACATCCCTTGCATTCACACCGCCCTTGTAGTGTTCAGCGATAAATTTTTTTAGGTTAATCCTAGCCATGCTGTGAGTCTAACATTTGCAATGCTAGCGGACTAGACGGTGAGCATTACGCTTAATTCTCCGTCGCTCGGTGCATCAAAGTAATGACAACTTCGGCCACGCAACAGCCCTTATTTGAAACGAACCCGACGAGTTAATTGGAAATAGTCCGTCGCAATTTTTGGTCCGCAAAAAAATAAGGACTCTTGATTATTAAAGGTAATATAATGGCTTGAATCAACATTTTGCGGACCGGAAATCACCCCACAAAGCCCGCTATTATGGGAAACAGGGGTTGGACTGTTAATCCGCAGGTCCCTGGTTCGAGTCCAGGTCGGGGAGCCATATAAAATAAGGCCAACAGCAATGTTGGCCTTTCCTTTTTTGGTCCGCAATTCCAACACCCCGCGCTTTTTTTGAGCGCGCCGATGGTTTCCATAAAAAGTCATGGCAACAATTCGCCGCCTACGTTAATCTCATATCCAGCTTTGGCTTCTTCTGCTTCGATTTGTTGCATGTCCGGACAAGGACAACCTTAATTTGCCGAATCAAAGAAGTGGCTGCGGTTGGCGGTTGACGGCATTTCAGGCACGCAATCCGACCCGGCAGGCATGAAATTACGTTGGCACAAAGCTCAAGATAGCTTCAATAGCGGGAGCGCTTCATGTACATCCACTGGGAAAAAGAGCTGGAACTGGGCAACAGTCTGATCGACACACAGCATCGCATTCTGGTCCTGCTTTGTCGCAAGCTGGATATTGCAATTAAGTCCGGCGCTTCGGAACAAACGCTGCGCTGGGTGATTATTGAACTGCGAAAATTTACCGAGTTTCACTTTGTCAGCGAAGAAAATTTAATGCGTGAGATCGGCTATCCCGCCGTGGATGAACATTCGCTGATCCACAGCGAACTGCTGAGCCAGCTCGACATGGCAGTTGCCAAGATTGCGCACCACAAGGAATTCCCGGATGACATGCTGTTCTTCCTGAATAAATGGCTGGGCTACCATGTAGTGCACGACGATCTCAAAATCGCCGAATATGCGAGGGATTCGGAAAAACGCCCGCTGGGCGAAGATCTGTATGACGAATATCTGCTAACGGATAAATCCAGATAGCTGTTGCCAGATGCAGCCCCGTCTGGCAACGCTTTATGCCGAAAGAAATTCATGAGCCAGAAACGCAGCGCCTTCTTCGTGTCGGACCGCACCGGGATTACGGTGGAAAAGCTGGGCCGCAGCATGTTGAGCCAGTTCGACGGGGTCGAATTCAAGCCGGTCACCCTGCCATTTGTCGATTCGGTCGAAAAAGCCCGCGCCGCGGTGCGGCAGATCAATACGGCAGCCGTGGAAGACGGCTGTCGCCCGCTGGTGTTCAGCACACTGATTGTGCCGCAAATCCACGACATTTTGGAACAGGCGAATGCACTCGTGCTTGATCTGTTCGACCGTTTTATTGTGCCGATTGAGAACGAGCTGGGGATTCGCTCTTCCCACGCGGTCGGCCGCTCGCACGAGACCGGGCTGCATTACGACACGCGCATGGATGCGGTTAACTACGCGCTCAACCACGACGACGGCGGCGTCACGCGCGACTTGGGACGGGCGCAAATCATTCTGGTTGGCGTTTCGCGCTGCGGGAAATCTCCCACCACGCTTTATCTCGCCCTGCAGTTCGGTATCTTCGCGGCAAATTATCCGCTGGTGGCGGAAGATTTCGACAATAACGCACTGCCAAGCGCGGTGAGGCCGCTGATTGATAAAGTGCACGGCCTGACCATTCAGCCGGAACGGCTGGCGCAGATTCGCGCGGAGCGGATGCCAAACAGCCGCTATGCCTCGCTGGAAAATTGCCGCAAGGAAGTGCGGCTGGCTGAAGAGATGATGCGCGGGGCAGGCATCCCGATGCTGGATGTCACCACCATCTCGGTAGAGGAGATCGCCACCACCCTGCTACACCTGACCGGATTGAAGCGACACTAACCGGATTGCCCCGGTTAATCACCCTGACGATGTCCGGTCTAAAAGGTGTCGTGATGGCGGCCGCTATGGTTTTTGCCAGCAAGTCAACTTCTGCAACGCACCGCCTCGAACAGACAGACCGCCGCCGCCGCCGCCGCGTTCAGCGATTCGACTTTGCCCGGCATCGGGATGATGAACCGTTGCCGCACTTTTTCCTGCAAGCCCGGCGACAGGCCGGCGCCCTCGTTGCCAATGGCAAAGCCGATCGCGCCGCGCAGATCGCAGGCATAGAGCGAATGTTCAGCCTGCAACGACGCCGCCAGTATGCTGCCGCTGAACGTTTCTGCGACGCGGATCAGATCGGCATCTTCGTGAATATTTAGAACGCAATGTCCGCCCATGCCGGCGCGCAACACCTTGGGTGACCACGCATCGGCGCAGCCTTGCGACAGGTACACTGCATCGCATCCGGCCGCGGCCGCGCTGCGCAGGATGGAACCGAGATTGCCCGGGTCCTGAATGTCTTCCAGCAACAGGATGAAATTTCCCCCTGCGATTTCCGCCGGCGGAATGCCGATCAGCGCCAGCAAGCCGTTGGGCGTCTTCAGTTCGGAAAGTTGTTTGAACAGCAAGGCGTCCAGCACAGTGGTCGGGATATCCGCGCAGCGCGCCAGCAATTCGCTGATTTCCGCATCATGCAAAGCACTGTCATTCACCACCAAATGCAATGGATGTTGACCGCTTTCCAGCCATGCGCGCAGCAGATGCGGGCCGTCGAGCAGGGTCTGCCCCGCTTCGCGCCGCACGCGCGCCGAACTGGCGAGCCTGAGCAATGATTTATAGAACGGATTGTCGCGCGAGGTGATGCGCTTGACCGTGCCCATCAGTCGCGCGCTTGCCCGCTCTGATCCAGCAGGCTGCCCATCTCTTCCAGCGCGGGCAACTCGCCCAGACTGCGCAGGTTGAGATCGTCCAGCAGTTGCCGGGTGGTGGCAAACAGCTCCGGCTTGCCCGGCGTGTCGCGTGTGCCGACCACTTCGATCCAGCCGCGCCCTTCCAGCGTCTTCAATATCTGCGCCGACACCGCGACGCCGCGGATCTCTTCGATATCGCCGCGCGTTACCGGCTGGCGATAGGCGATGATCGCCAGCGTTTCCATCACGGCGCGCGAATAACGCGGCGTTTTTTGCGGATTGAGCCGGTCCAGATAATCCTGTAATTCCGGGCGCGCGCGAAAGCGCCAGCCGCTGGCGACGCGGGTCAGTTCGATCCCGCTGTCGGCATGGCGCGCTGCAATCTGCTGCAGCCATTCCTCGATTTGCCGGTTCTCCAGCGGCGTGTCGCTCAGGCGTCTCAGCTCGGCCAGCGAGAGCGGCTCCTGCGTGGTGAACAGGGCGGCCTCGATGATCCGCTGCAGCAGCGCGGCATTAATTTCGGGCTCTGCAACGGCAAGCTCCTGCCCGGTTTCACTCGGCAATAATGGCGTGACGGGTTCGGACATAGATATTCCCCAGCGATTCGGTTTGCGCGATATCGATCAGTGTTTCCTTGGCTAGCTCGAGGATGGCGATGAAGGTGACGACCAGCATCGGAATGCCGGCATCGGCCGCGAACAACTGCTCGAACGAAACATATTCGCCATGGCGCAGCTGGCGCAGCACCTTGCTCATCTGCTCGCGCACCGATAGTTCCTCGCGGCGCACGGTGTGGCTGGCATTCACTTTGGCGCGGGTGAGCAAGCCCAGCCAGGCATTGCGCAGGTCTTCGACGGTTACGCTGGGCAGACGTTCGACCACGGTGCGCTCGATCAGCACCTGCACCAGCTCGAAGTCGCGCCCTGCCTGCGGCAGCTCGTTCAGCTTGTGTGCAGCCAGCTTCATCTGTTCGTATTCGAGCAGGCGGCGCATCAGCTCGGCGCGCGGATCCTCCTCGCTCGCTTCGCCGTTCTCTTTCGGTGGCCTCGGCAGCAGCATACGCGACTTGATCTCGATCAGCACCGCCGCCATCAGCAGATATTCCGCCGCCAGTTCGAGCCGGTGCTGCTGCATCGCCTCGATATAGCCGATGTATTGCAGCGTCAGTTGCGCCATCGGAATGTCGAGCGGGTCGAGGTTGTTGCGGCGGATCAGATACAGCAGCAGATCGAGCGGCCCCTGAAACGACTCCAGCGCCACTTCCAGCGCATCCGGCGGGATATACAGATCCTGCGGCATCTCCGCCATCGGTTGGCCGTGGATGTAGGCCACCGGAGGAGTGATGGGCAGGTCGCCCTGGCGCAACAGATCGCTCACTTGTATTCCAGCCCCATCACCTCGCGCACGTCGCGCATGGTGGCGCGCGCCAGCTCGCGCGCTTTCTCGCAGCCGTCGGCGATGATGTTGCGCACCAGGGTCGGGTCGTCCAGATAGACCTGGGCGCGCTCGCGCATCGGCCGCTGTTCGGCCAGCACCGCGTCGATCACCGGCTGCTTGCATTCGATGCAGCCGATGCCCGCACTGCGGCAACCCTGTTGCACCCATTGCTGCATGTCCGCACCGGAATACACCAGATGCAACGGCCATACCGGGCACTTGTCAGGGTCGCCGGCATCGGTGCGGCGGATGCGCGCCGGATCGGTTGGCATGGTGCGAATCTTCTTCGTCACTTCGGCCTCGTCTTCGCGCAAGCTGATCGTGTTGTTGTAGGATTTGGACATCTTCTGCCCGTCCAGCCCCGGCATTTTTGAGGCGGCGGTGAGCATCGCCTGCGGCTCGGACAGGATCATCTTGCCGCCACCTTCAAGGAAGCCGAACAGGCGCTCGCGGTCGCCGTGGGAAAGATTCTGTTGTTCGTCGAGCAAAGCCTTGGCAGATTCAAGCGCCGCTTCGTCACCCTGTTCCTGAAAGCGCGTGCGCAACTCGGTATAGAGGCGCGCTTTCTTGCCACCCAGTTTCTTCACCGCAGCGGCGGCTTTTTCCTCAAAGCCCGGTTCGCGCCCATAGATGTGGTTGAAGCGGCGCGCAATCTCGCGCGTGAATTCGATGTGCGGCACCTGGTCTTCGCCCACCGGCACCTGGGTGGCGCGGTAGATGAGGATATCGGCACTCTGCAGCAGCGGATAACCAAGGAAGCCGTAAGTGGCGAGGTCCTTGCCGGAAAGCTTTTCCTGTTGGTCCTTGTAGGTCGGCATGCGTTCCAGCCAGCCCAGCGGCGTGATCATCGACAGCAGCAGATGCAGTTCGGCATGTTCCGGCACGCGCGACTGGATGAACAGCGTGGCATGCGCCGGATCGACGCCCGCCGCCAGCCAATCGATCACCATATCCCACACGCTCTGCTCGATGATCTGCGGCGTGTCGTAGTGCGTGGTCAGCGCATGCCAGTCGGCGACAAAGAACAGGCATTCGTATTCGTGCTGCATGCGCACCCAGTTTTTTAGCACGCCGTGGTAATGGCCCAGATGCAAATTGCCGGTGGGACGCATCCCGGATAACACGCGATCAGCAAACATGGTTCGATTTCTTCACAGGATAAAGTTGATCAAATTCATCACCGCGCCAAACAGCGGGGTGATGATCCAGCCCAGCACCGGCGTGATCGCCAGTCCGATCAGGATGAATAGCCCGTACGGTTCGATGCGCGATAACTGGTATGCCTGGCGGTGCGGCAGCAGGCTCACCGCCACGCGCCCGCCATCCAGCGGCGGCAAGGGTAGCAGATTGAGCACCAGCAGGATCACATTGATCTTGATGCCGATCTGCGCCATCTCCAGCAGCGGTTCGGAAAAATAACTGCCCGGAAACAGCCACACCAGTTTGATCATGAGCGCCCACAACAAGGCCATCATCAAGTTCGATGCCGGACCCGCGATCGCCACCCAGAGCATGTCTTTTTTAGGGTGGCGCAAGGCACCGAAATTCACCGGCACCGGCTTTGCCCAGCCGAACAGGATGCCGCCCAGCACCAGGGTCAGCAGCGGCAACAGGATCGTGCCGACCGGGTCGATGTGGCGCAGCGGATTGAGCGAGATACGCCCTGCCTGATACGCCGTCATGTCGCCGAAATGCCGCGCCACATAACCGTGCGCCGCCTCGTGCAGGGTGATGGCAAACAGGATGGGAATCGCCGCAATCGCGATGGTTTGAATCAGGTTGTCCATTTATGCCTCAATGCCGAACGGCATAATGTCGCCGCGCCCGGCACGCAATAGTTGCGGTGTCGCGCCGGTCAGGTCGATCACCGTGGTCGGCTCGATGCCGACGACACCACCTTCGATAATGAGATCAACTGTCTGTTCGAGCGCCGCACGGATCTCGTCCACATCGGTCAGCGGAAACGCATCTCCGGGCAGAATCAGGGTCGAACTCAATAGCGGCTCGCCCATTTCTTCCAGCAAGGCCAGCGCCACCGGATGATCCGGAATGCGCACACCGACCGAGCTGCGTTTCGGATGTTGCAAACGGCGCGGCACTTCCTTGGTCGCCTGCAGAATGAAGGTGTAGGCGCCCGGCGTATTGTTCTTCAGCAGGCGGAACTGGACGTTGTCCACCCGCGCGTAATTCGCCAGTTCCGACAAGTCGCGGCAGACCAGCGTCAGATGATGCTGTTCATCCAGATTGCGGATCTGGCGGATGCGCGTGACCGCCTCCTTGTCCTCCAGATGACAGCCCAGCGCATAGCCGGAGTCCGTGGGATAAACGATGACCGCACCTTCGCGCAACAGTGTCGCCGCCTGTTTAATCAGGCGCGCATTGGGATTGTCGGGGTGGATATGGAAGAACTGCGCCATCAGAAGAAAACTCGCGTAGCGAGGGCGAACTGTACCCCTCCCCTTTCGGGGGAGAGGGAACGGGGGTGAGGGAATGGATAGGCAATAAAACCTATCCTGTCTTGAGTCATATCCATCAGGCCGCCTTCACCACAGGGGCCGCTTTCCAATCGTCCCAGACCGGGCGGCAGCCCAGCGGCAGATCCGGCAAGCGACCCATATCGCGGTAACTTTCGTTCGGCCCGTGGAAATCGGAGCCGCAGGAACATCTCAGGTTGAATTCTTGGGCGTAGCGCGCGAACTCGGCATACTGCGCCGGAGTGTGGCTGCCGGTCACGACTTCCAGCGCGCCGCCGCCCAGCTCAACAAATTCGGCCAGTAGCTCGCGCATGGTCTTGCTGCCCATGCTCTGCCGCCCGACCATGTAGCGTCCGGGATGCGCCAGCACGGCGATGCCACCGCTGCCTTTTATCCAGTCGATCGCGTCCTGCAAGGCCGCCCATTGATGCGGCACATAGCCCGGTTTGCCCTGTGCCAGATAACGATTAAAGACGCTCTTCACGTCCTTGCACTGGCCGGACTCGACCAGATAGCGCGCAAAGTGGGTGCGCCCGATCATGTTGGGATTGGTGGTGAAACGATAAGCACCCTCCAGTACCCCGCCGATGCCGACTTTGGCCAGCTCGTCCGCCATCTTCTGCGCACGCGCGCCGCGACCGCTGCGCACCTGTTGCAGCCCGGCCACGAGCGGCGGATAGGATGGGTCGATCTTCAAGCCGACGATGTGCAAGGTATGTTTGCGCCAGGACACCGAGATTTCCACGCCATCGATGAAGTACATGCCGTGCAATTCGGCAGCATGACGCGCCTCGGCTAGCCCCTCAAGTTCGTCATGGTCGGTCAGCGCCAACAGCTGCACCCCGCGTCCCGCCGCGCGTGCGACCAGCTCGGCGGGCGTCAGTGTGCCGTCGGAATAGGTGGAATGGCAGTGCAGATCGTAATCAAGCATCAAAACACCCCTGACAATCGTTGCGAGCAAGGCGGAGTGCAAGGCGCACGGCGCGCAACGACCGAGACATAACTGGCTGGTAGGGAAAGAGTGAGGGAAACGCCGAATAAATGCCTGCGCGGGCGAATCGCTGCGTTGCGCGGTGCTCGACAACTCGCCTATCTATTTGATATGTCTCGCTGTCTGCGCTCCGTGCGCCTTGCGCTTCATCCCGCTCGGCGATTTCTTCAACGTTTCCCGAGCACCGTGCAACGCCGCAATCCGCCTGCACAGTAGATTGACAGGGGTGTTCAAGCATCGCCGCCCCCCTTCTTCATGACCTTACCCTCTTCGGCGCGCTTGCGCCGCACTTCCTTGGGGTCGGCGATCAGCGGACGGTAGACCTCGATCCGGTCCAGCTCGCGCAGTTCGGCATCGGCCTTGGTCAGTTTGCCAAAAATTCCCATGCGGCTTTTGGCCGGATCGATCTCCGGATATTTCTTTAGAATGCCGGAGAGTTGCACCGCCTCGGCAACCTTTGTCCCTGCCGGCACCGTAAACTTGAGCAGGGTTTGTTCGTGCGGCAAGGCATAGACCAGCTCTACTTTGATTGTTTCATCGTTCATTTTGCGGCATAGACCTTTTCGGCGCGGTGGATGAAAGCATCCACGAAACTGTTGGCGATATAACTAAACACCGGCCCCACCACCTTTTCCAGTAACTTGCTGGAAAACTCGTAATGTAGACGGAATTCTATTTTACAGGCTTCGTCGTCCAAAGGGATGAATCGCCAACTGCCGTCCAGATGGCGGAACGGGCCATCGCGCAGGGCCATATCGATCTCGTGCGGCGGCAGGCGCCGGTTCTCCGTCGAAAATTGCTGTTTGATATGGTGGTAATTGATGTGCAGTGTGGCATGCATGGTGGTTCCACGCATCTCATCCACCGTCGCCCCGCCGCACCAGGGCATGAACTGGGGATAGTCATCCACCCGGTCCACCAGATCGAACATCTGCTGCGCGCTGCGCGCCACCAACACGGTTTTTTCCACCAAAGCCATGCTTGCCAAGTCCGCCAATCAAAGGCTGGTAGAATAACGCAACCGACCGCAAAACTCACCCCGCCCGAGCAAAACATGAGCATCATCCAGAACAAAAAAGCCTTTCACGAATACTTCATCGAGGAAAAACATGAAGCCGGCCTGATGCTGGAAGGCTGGGAAGTCAAAGCCATCCGCGACGGCCGCGTGCAACTCAAGGAAGCCTACGTCACGGTCAAGGACGGCGCGCTGTATCTGTTCGGCTCCCACATCAGCCCGCTACAGAACGCCTCCACCCACATCCACCCGGACCCCGTGCGCACGCGCAAACTGCTGCTGCACAAACACGAGATCGACAAACTCATCGGCAAAGTGCAGCGGGCGGGTTACACCATCATGCCCCTCGACATGCACTACAAGGGTGGCCGCGTGAAACTGGAGATCGGGCTGGCCAAAGGCAAGAAGGAATACGACAAGCGCGCCACCGAGAAGGAACGCGAATCCAAACGCGAAGCGGCACAGGCCATCAAGAAGGAACGGCGATGAGCGAAGTCGCGCAAACCGTGTATCTCGCCGGCGGCTGCTTCTGGGGGATGGAAGAATTGCTGCGCCAGATTCCCGGGGTGCTGGCCACCGAAGTTGGCTACTGCGGCGGCGACGTGCCGAACGCGACCTATGAGATCGTAAAAACCGGGCACAGCGGCCATGCCGAAGCGGTGAAGATCGTGTTCGATCCGGCGCAAGTCAGTTACCGCCACCTGCTGTTTGAGTTCTTCCGTATGCACAATCCGACCACCCCCAACCGGCAAGGCAACGATGTCGGCTCTTCATACCGTTCCGCGATCTTCTATACGGACGACGAACAGAAACGCAACGCCGAGGAAGTCATCAGAACGGTGGAGAAATCAGGCGAGTGGCAGGCCAAAGTCGTCACCGAGATCGTCCCTTTCAAGGCGTTCTGGCGTGCCGAGGCAGAACATCAGGATTATCTGCGCAGAGATCCGCACGGTTACACCTGCCATTACCTGCGCCGCCTTGACCTGGGCGAGCAAGGCGCATGACACACCAGCAAAACTTGCAGCATCTCGATGCGGTGTTGCTGACCTTGTGGGTCGGCAGCCTGTGGAGTATTGGTTATCTGGCCGTACCCATCCTGTTCCAGGCGCAACCGGACAAACAAATGGCGGGCATGCTGGCGGGGGAGATGTTTCGCGTGCAGAGCCTGGCAGGAATCGTGTGCGGCCTCTATCTGCTTGGCCGAAGCGGGTTGATGGCGGGCAAGGCAGCGATGCGCCAGCCCTTCTTTCTGACCATCGCCCTGATGCTCGCCCTCACCCTGCTGATCACCTTCGGCATCCAGCCGCTAATGGCACAACTCAAGGCGCAGGCGCTGCCGCTGGAGGTGATGCAAAGCGCGCTGGCGAACAAATTTGCACTGTGGCATGGCATATCGAGCATCCTGTATCTGCTCGAAAGCCTGTTGGGCACGTTGGCTGTCGTCTTGTTCTTTCGCACCGCCTTACCGCGAAACTGATGGCGCGAAAGAGACCCGGTCTTATTTGCGCCGGAAAACCAGCAACAACCCAACCACCACACCCGCTGCGCCGCACAACAGCACTTTATTGCGCATATTTTCGATGCCGCTGATTGAGCGGAAAGCGCCCTGCAGGCGATTACCACCGAAAGAGAACAGCGTTTCCAGGCTGACATATTCGCCACCCCATTTGCCGAACAGGGCATAGCCGACGGCCAGCCCGATGATGCCGAGTACCGCGATGATGATCACTTTGCTCATGCTTTTCCTTTCTCTCATTCGTCCAGCAAGATAACCGTGACGGTGGCAGTTTGACGGTCGATTTCCAACAGCACCACACAATATTCGATATTTTCGCTCACGGGGGTGGGGTCGTCGGCGCAACTGCAACCGGCGATGATACTGGCATAAAAAATCCCCGCCTTCACCCGAATTATCTTTTCCATGGCATCCGCGCGATGGATGACAACGGTAATCGGTGCCGGAACGATCTGGCTGCCCACCGCCAACCCCTGTTGCAAAGGCAGAATTTCTACCACATCGGCCAATTCCTGCTTCAGCACCGTTTCGAAATCCGCGCTGCCCCACACAGCCAATGCACGTTCAAAACGCAAAGGAGCGGCATTCGTCATGGTGCCGTCGGTTTGGCCAGTTCCTGCAACACCGCCTTCAGCAACTGCCAGCAGCGCGCAACCGAGGCGATTTCGACCCGCTCGCCCGGCGCATGCGCGCCGCGAATGTCCGGGCCGAAGGAGATCATGTCCAGATGCGGATGGCTGGCCGCGAGCAGGCCGCATTCCAGCCCGGCATGGATCACTTGCAGGTGGGCAGGCTGTCCGAACTGCGCTGTATAGACTTGCTGACAGCGCGCCAACAACGGCGAATCCGGATTCGGCGTCCAGCCCGGATAGGCACCGTCTTTCCATGCAGGCAGGCCGTACCCGGCGGCAAAGGCAACCAGCTTGTCGGCCAGCGCATCGGCACTGGGATCACACAAGGAACGCACCTTGAACGTGATCTTCAACTCGCCCTGTTTTAGTTTCAGCACACCGAGGTTGCTGGAAGTTTCAGTCACGCCGGGAAAATCCCCGCTGATCTGCGCGACGCCGTTGGGCACGTTGTCGAGAAAAGCAAGCAGCCGATCGCGCTCCGCCTGCGCGATTGAATACCCGGACGGCGATTCGTCCAGCTCATAACGGAAATCCACATTTTCATCGATACCGCAGAAACGTTGCCGCCAACTCGCCAGCCGGTGTTCCATCCATTCGTCAATCCCCGCCACGGCAACAAACGGCAACGCACACAAGGCATAAGCCTCGCGCGGGATAGCATTGCGCGCAGTGCCGCCGCTCATCCCGATTAGACGAACATCGGTATGCGCCGACAGATCGCGCAAGGCCTCGGCCATCAGTTTAATCGCATTGCCGCGGCCAAGATGGATGTCGATGCCGGAATGCCCTCCGCGCAGACCCGACACATCGAAACGCAACACTGCATAGTCCTGCGGCAGTGCTTCCGGTGCGGCGATGTGCCGCACCTCCGATACGTTACCCACGGAGTCGGCCGATTGCGGGAGGAGGTGCGATGCAGTCGCTCCCGCACCAGACGGCTCCGCCGCACCCCATCGCACCTCCACATCCACCCCGCCCGCACAACCCAGATAGAAATGTCCCCACTCCTCGGTGTCGAGATTAATGAGAAACCGGCCCTGCAAATCACCCGGTGCCAGTCCGCGCGCACCGTCCATGCCGGATTCCTCATTCACGGTGAGCAACACTTCCAGCGACGGACGGGTAAGGCCCGGCTCCCCCAGCGCGGCCAGCGCCAGTGCCACGCCGATGCCGTTATCCGCGCCCAGCGTGGTCTGCGCCGCCACCACCCAGCCATCGCGCACTGTCACTGCGATGGGATCGCGCCCGAAATCGTGTACGGTTCCCGCATTGGCCTGACAAACCATGTCGAGATGCCCTTGCAGGATCACCCCGGGGGCGGATTCATTTCCCCGACTAGCCGGTTTTTTTAGGAGCAGATTGCCCGCTTCATCTTCCCGGGATTCGATGCCGCGCGCGGCAGCCCAGGCGACTAGATATTTTTTCAGCGCCGCCTCGCCCAATGAAGCGCGCGGAATTTGGCACAGCACGGCGAAGTGCGACCAGACCGCGCGCGGCGACAACTGGTGCAACGGAAAATCGAGTGTCATCAAAAAATTCCTAAACCTGACGGCGTAATTGCTGCAACTCGGCCAGACAAAGATGGATGAACGCCAACGCCACATACACCGGCGCAAACAGATTCAGCAACGGCACGAACTGCAGCAGGGAAACCACGGCGCCAAGCAGGTACAAGCGCGGTGTCGCCCGCTCGATCACTTGGGCGTATTCCTCCCGGCTGGCATGTTCCGCCAGCGCATCATAGCGAAACAGTCGCTGGTTCAGATAGGCCAGCAGGATCACCGGAATTAGCAGCGCCAGCGGCGAGAATAGCCACAAGGGCAAACTCACTCCCCAGCCCACCGCATACACCACGATCGCCATTGTCGCGTTGCCGATACTGCCGGCCGTGCTGCCGCCGCGCGCCCGTGCCAGCTCCGGATAATTTTTTTGCGCCACATGATTCACCATTGCCGGCATCGCAAAAAACGCGGTGATCAGCAGTGCAGTCACATAGATGGCGGGCAACAGCAGCAGCACCAGAATGACGCCGGTCAAGTAATGCGCCAGCGCGCTCAGCGCGCCTTGCGCTATCCATTGCTCCAGCCCGGTTTCCTGCACCAAACTGGTCAAGCCACTGATCCAGCCACCCCAGAACAACAGCAACGCGCCTGTCCAAAGCGCCATCGCCAGCAACATCGGCCACAACATCAGCGCCAGCATTTTCGGGTGAAACAGAGATTTGAATGCCTGCGCAAGCGCGGTAATGACACTATTCATATGACTTTATTGGACAAAGCGAAAGTTTTGCAGTCGGTCGAAGCGGCCTGATACATGTCGGCAACACCCCCGGTCGCGCCTAAATTCGTTTATCAAAAATAGAGGGAGAACCTGCCGCACCACCACCCTGCTCAAAAGATTGAGTTGTGTGCGCCCTGCTTGTGTAACTTTGGTACGCGGGAATGGCGACAGCGGCCAGCACCGCCAGAATCCAAACCAGCGCGAGTATGAACAAAACAAATACAATGTTGCTGACTCCTCCTTTGCTGGAAAGTTTTTCCATTTGTTTTTGCATATCGGCTGTCGCACCACGTGCCGATAAAATTTTCTTCCTGCAGTGCTTGTAATAAATGGCGTTTGCATACATCGGCAGCAAAATGAAAATGCCGAGAAAATAAAGCAGATAAGCCAAGCCAATCGAAGGGTCGGCAGGATGGTCTGATAAGCCTGTCATTAGTCCGATCAACCCGAAAAATAAATAGGGCAGGAGAAAGTAGCACAGCGCATACAGCCACATCTTCCGGTAGAGCATCCAATAGAAAGTGATGAAGAATCCCGGCCAATGCCAATTGGCGCTCACCTTGCCATCGGCGTCAAAACGCGCAAACTGGCGCAGGTAATATTCCTGATTCTTCGGTCCCAGGACCGCCTTGTAATACGCATCCAGCCCGCCGGGCTCATTGATTTTTTCCTGCGCTGTTTGGGAACTATCGGCAGGCAGCGGCATAACGTCACCGCAAGCCATGCAGAATGCCGCCGCCGCATCATTCGAAGCCCCGCACTTTGGACAAAACATAACTTTCACCGAGTTGATTTTTGTGCTGATGTAGCAATCAGTACCGCACCTGCACCCGATAATTCAGCTTTGTGCTGCTTTCGGGGGGAACGGATATATGCCAGACAGCGGTATTGCCGGCAGCTTTAGTGTGTTTCTGACTCTCCGAGAGCATCTTCCAGTCACCCGGGATCGGCTCTTGCACGACCACATTCACCGTTTCTTTTTTGGCATTCTTGAGCACGATCTCGAAAGCACTCTCGAACGATGCGCCACCTTTGGCCGAGTTGGGCAAGCGCGTAAAATCGGTTTGCTTCTTGTCTGCCGTCATGTCGAATGCTTCACCCAGTTTAAGGCGCACTTTTTCATTTTTTGGCGTGTGGTCGATATGATCTTCGCCGACAAACTGGGCGTTGCCTGCCGCATCTTTTTTGTACACCCGTATCACGCCCTTGGGTAGCGGCATGCCGAGATGCGCGCTTTCCCTGTTGTCAAATTCGACGAACACACCGACTTTCATTTTCTGTCCGAGATCGCCGTGACTGCTGTTGTAGTAATAATTGGCTCCGCGCAGCAACAATTCTTTCCGCACCGGAATTCCGGCAGCCGTGAGCAGCGATACTTGTTTGGTCTGGTTCTCGGCGATGGTGGTGGGGCGATCAAGTGTGTAGAGGTGAAATTCAAGCAGTGATTCCTCCACCATGTCCGAGGCCGGAGCTATCATTGCCCTTTCCCGGCTTGCCCCCAGGTTCGCGAAACGCATTTCGTTCCGCACCTGATTTACCTCCCCCGCCACCAGTTGCAGCTTCGCGTTGTGGTAGCTTGCACCGCTGGTATTGGTCAGTGTCACCCAGGCGGAAAGGTCCAGCTTGTCGTCCGCAGAATTCAGCTCCGCCACGTAATCCGCTTTCCAGGCGAGTCCGCCGGTGAGATAGGAAAGCTCCACTTCCTGTTGCGAAGCTCCCCTGTTGTCGAGAGACATCACCAGCGTCGGCCTATCGCGCAGATTGGCCGGAACATCCGGATAAACGATACGGCCCGGAATCCCTGTCTCGATACGATTGCCGATCTTCAACACCACCCCCTCACTGGCCGCCAGCACCTGCGCCGGTTCGCTCGTTTCGCCCCCTGTGGCAGGATTGATGCGGACGATGTTGACGGTTTTTCCGACATATTTATCCAGCAGTTTTTGCGGTGTCAGCAGATCAAAATCAAAATTCTGCTCTATGACGTAAAGGCTTCCGGGGCTGGTTAAACTGCGCAGCAATGCGGTCTCTGGACGCATCCGCGCGCTGATATCACGAAATGCCAGCATATTTTTCCCGCCGGGAAACGCTATCTTGCGCTGGTCTTTCACCAGGGCGAGGTTGTCGTTGTAGATGGTGACGGCGACATGCTGCTGGTCTTGCAACGTGCTGCGCAGCTCGTCGGCCTGAGCCAAGGCGCAAGGCAATAAAGCCAGCAAAAGAAGCGTCAGGGGATGGCTGTGTAAAAATGGCATGTCGGTCTCCAGTCAGGGTTGCAACAGACGAGCGCGCGAAATCAGGCATCCGCAGGCTTAGGGATGCGTTACATCCCTAAGCGAGTCCGACATACACATTCTGCACATCGTCGTCGGTGTCAATGGCTTCCAGAAATGCCTCCACTTCTTCGCGTTCGGCATCACCGGCGAGGGTGAGCGGATTCTTCGGACGGTAGCCGATTATCGCCGAGGTCACGGTGAAACCCTGCGCCGGCAACGCCTTGCACACGGCATCCAGGTCGGTCGGCTCGGTGATGAACAGAGTTGCCCCCTCATCTGCCGGTTCGAGGTCTTGCGCGCCCGCTTCGATGGCGGCAACTTCCGCGTCCGCATCTGCGGAATCTGGAGTCGCCTCGACCATGCCGACATGATCGAAATCCCAGGAGACCGAACCCGGCGCGCCGAGCTGCCCCTTGCGAAACAGCACGTTCATGCTGGATTTTGTGCGGTTGATGTTGTCGGACAAACACTCGACGATGACCGGCACGCGATGCGGGGCAAAACCTTCATAGACCAGGGTTTCCATATGCAGCGGGCCGTCCAGCAAACCCGCTCCTTTCTTGATGGCGCGATCCAGCGTGTCTTTTGGCATTGAAGCCTTCTTGGCCTGCTCGACGACAAGGCGCAGACGCGAATTTGAATTGGGATCGGCGCCGCCGCGTGCGGCCACCATGATTTCTTTGGCCAGCTTACCGAAAATCTTGCCCTTTGCGTTCGCCGCGACTTCCTTGTGTTTGGCCTTCCACTGTGCGCCCATCTTTTTTCTCTTCCAGTTTGATTAAATCGGGAACGCGCATCTTGCCTCAAGCGGCGTGCGGCTTCAATCACAACAACATCTCAACGACAAGTGAAAGCCTATTTTCGATTCGCCGCGTCCTCCAGCACGCGCAGGAAATCATCGCCATATTTGCTTAATTTGGATTGACCCAGGCCGCTGATCTGCCCCATTTCGGTCAGGGTCTGCGGCTTACGATCAAGCATTTCCAGCAAAGTACTATCGTGAAAAATAACATACGGCGGCACCCCTTGCTCGCGCGCCAGCTCGCTGCGTTTAGCCTTGAGCGCCTGCCACAAGGGGTCTTCGTTGGCGCCGGCGAAGGCTTCGCGTAGGCGCGAGCCGCGCTCGGCCTTGCTGGATTTGCGTTTGGCGGGTTCGGCATCGCGGCGCAGCCAGACTTCCTGTTGACCTTTCAACACCGGGCGCGCGGCTTCGGTGAGCTTCAATCCGCCGTAGCCTTCGATATCCACGTTGATGAATCCGGCGGCGACAAGCTGGCGGTAGACGCTGCTCCATTGCTGCCGTGCCATGTCTTTGCCGATGCCGAAAGTACTAAGTTGCTGGTGGTTGAATTGTTCGACTTTGGGCGAGAGCTTGCCCAGCAGCACGTCGATGAGATGCACGACACCGAAGCGTTGCCCGGTGCGATAAACGCACGACAGCGCCATTTGAGCGGCTTGCGTGGCATCCCAGGTATCCACGGGTGACAGGCAGTTATCGCACTCGCCGCATCCGCCGGGATGTTCTTCGCCGAAGTAGCGCAGTATGGTCTGGTGGCGGCAGGCGGTGGATTCGCAGAAGCCGAGCAGTGCATCAAGTTTTTGCAGTTCGACGCGCTTGCGTTCCTCCGGCGCATCACCGGAGAGCAGCATCTGGCGCATGGACACCACATCACCCAAACCATAGGCCATCCACGCATTCGCGGGCAAACCGTCGCGCCCCGCTCTACCCGTTTCCTGGTAATACCCCTCCATGCTTTTGGGCAGGTCCATGTGGGCGACGAAGCGCACGTTGGGTTTGTCTATGCCCATACCGAAGGCAACAGTGGCGACCATGATGACGCCTTCTTCGCGCAGGAATTTTTTCTGATTTTTTCTGCGCACCTCGGCATCCAACCCAGCGTGATACGGCAAGGCATCCCAGCCCTGCTCTTTCAGCCAGGCAGCGGTCTCTTCCACCTTCTTGCGCGACAGGCAATACACGATGCCCGCGTCGTCTGGATGCTCGGTTTCGAGGAAGGTCTGCAATTGTTTGCGCGCGTTGTCCTTGAGCGTAACGCGGTAGCGGATGTTGGGACGGTCGAAGCTGGAAACGAACTGCTGCGCCTGCTCCAACTGCAGCCGCTCGATGATTTCGGCACGTGTCGGTGCATCTGCTGTTGCTGTCAGGGCGATACGCGGCACATTGGGGAATCGCTCATGCAGCACGGTCAATGCGCGATATTCCGGGCGGAAGTCATGCCCCCATTGCGACACGCAGTGCGCCTCGTCGATGGCAAACAGGGCAATATTTTTGTCCCTATTCAGGCGCTCCAGCAGATTCAGAAAACCTTCCGTCATCAGGCGTTCCGGCGCGACGTACAAAAGCTTTAATTCTCCGCGCAGCAAGCTTTGCGATACCGCCCGCGCCGTCTCCGCATCCAGGCTCGAATTAAGAAATGCCGCAGTCACACCAAGCTGTTTTAACGCATCCACCTGATCCTGCATCAAAGCAATCAGCGGCGACACCACGATGGCCGCACCGTCACGCATCAACGCGGGAATCTGGTAGCACAGCGACTTCCCTCCGCCGGTAGGCATCAGCACCAGCGCATCGCCGCCGGCCGCGAGATGTCCGACGATGTGCTCTTGCGCGCCGCGAAAAGTAGGATAACCGAAGGTCTCGCGAAGGATCTGCCGGGCCAAGTTTTGCATGATAAAAAGTGTCTCTGTAAAGAATTGCAAGCTTACCGCAACAGGCACGATCAAAGGCGCTTCATGCGCCCGGGGTGTATGATTTGCGGGTTTGCAACGAGTTATAAACACGCAAGGGAGAAATTAGATGAGCATCCGCACCGTCAACACCCGGCCATTCAGCGATCAAAAACCCGGCACTTCCGGCCTGCGTAAAAAAGTCCCGGTATTCCGCCAGCCGCACTATCTTGAAAACTTCGTGCAGTCGATCTTCGACAGCATCAGCGCCCCGCACGGCGCGACGCTGGTACTGGGCGGCGACGGGCGTTTTTACAACCGCACCGCGATCCAGATCATTCTAAAAATGGCCGCGGCCAACGGCTTTGGCAAAGTGCTGGTGGGACGGGGAGGTATCCTTTCCACGCCCGCCGCCTCGTGTGTGATCCGCAAGCACAAAGCCTTCGGTGGCCTGATCCTTTCCGCCAGCCACAATCCTGGCGGACCGGACGGCGATTTCGGCATCAAGTTCAACAGCGGCAACGGCGGCCCCGCCACCGAGAGCGTAACCGAGGCGATTTTCGCCCGGAGCAAAATCATCGAACACTATCGCTTTCTGGATGCTGGTGATGTGATGCTCGACCGACTGGGAGAAACAACACTCGGCAGGATGCGGGTGGAGGTAATCGACCCGGTGGCCGATTATGCCGAACTGATGGAAGCGCTGTTTGATTTCGATGCGATCCGTGCTGCACTGGCTGGCAGTTTCAGAATTAAATTCGATGCCATGCACGCCGTCACCGGCCCCTATGCCAGGGAAATCCTGGTCAACCGTTTGGGCGCGCCTGCCGATAGCGTGATGAATGCCGTGCCGCTGGAAGATTTTGGCGGCGGTCATCCGGACCCCAACCTGACCTATGCGCATGATCTGGTGGAAATCATGTATGGCGCCGATGCGCCGGATTTCGGCGCCGCATCCGACGGCGACGGCGACCGTAACATGATCCTTGGCCGGCATTTTTTCGTGACGCCCTCCGACAGCCTGGCCGTGATTGCCGCCAATGCCACGCTGGTGCCGGGCTATCGCCAGGGAGTGGCGGGCATCGCCCGTTCCATGCCCACCAGCGCGGCGGCCGATCGTGTCGCCGGCGCGCTGGGCATTCCTTGTTTTGAAACTCCGACCGGCTGGAAATTCTTCGGCAACCTGATGGATGCGGGCAAGGTCACACTGTGCGGCGAAGAAAGTTTCGGCACCAGCTCCAGCCATGTTCGCGAAAAGGACGGACTGTGGGCAGTGCTGTTCTGGCTCGACATTCTGGCCGTGCGCAAGCAGCCGGTCGAAACCATCGTGCGCGAACACTGGGCCAAATATGGCCGCAATTTTTATTCGCGCTACGACTATGAAGCCTTGCCGACCGAAGCGGCAGACGGTGTTATGCAGCATCTGCGCGCGAACTTCAGCTCGCTCACCGGCAAGACATTCGGCCCGTACACGGTGCAGACCTGCGACGACTTCAGCTACACCGACCCGGTGGACGGTAGCATCAGCAAGAATCAGGGCATCCGCATTCTGTTCAGCGACGGCTCGCGCATCATATTCCGCCTCTCCGGCACGGGCACGGAAGGCGCGACACTGCGCGTCTATCTGGAAGCGTACGAAGCCGACGTCTCGCGCCATCATCTGGACGCGCAGGAAGCACTGAAGGAATTGATTGAGATCGCGTTGCGCATCTCCGAGTTGCAGGCACGCACCGGGCGTGATCAGCCGACGGTTATCACTTGAGTTGGGAAGCTGCTTAGCGAGAAATTCGCACCGCGATTCACTCGCGCCATCTCCCTCCAGGGGGAGGGGCGAAAACGGGCATGGGGAGTTTCTTTATCAGGACCGTTCCATGCCTTTTAGGGTGTTGGCGCGGCACCCGAAGCGGCAACCCCGGCATTGATGATTCGAACGAATACCTCGCCGCGTTTGATCATCCCCAGCTCGCTCCGCGCCCGTTCTTCTATCGCATCGGTACCGCGCTTCAAGTCACGCACCTCCGCATCCAGCGCAGCATTGCGTTGCCGCGCCTGATCGTTGAGAGTTTTTTGCGTTTCGAGTTTCTGGTTGACGTCCCACACCTTCAACCAGCTTCCCTTGCCGAACCATAGCGGATACTGCAACAGAACGACAAGCGCGAGCAGGATGTAGGTGACAACGCGCACGGACTCAGCGGAGCTGGTAAAAAGCCTCGCGTCCCGGGTAGGAGGCGCTGTCGCCGAGATCTTCCTCGATGCGCAGCAACTGGTTGTATTTCGCCATCCGGTCCGAACGCGACAGTGAACCGCTCTTGATCTGCATCACATTGGTCGCCACCGCCAGATCGGCGATAGTCGAGTCTTCAGTCTCGCCGGAACGGTGCGAGACGACCGCGGTATAACCGGCGCGTTTCGCCATCTCGATGGCGGCAAAAGTCTCGGTCAAGGTACCGATCTGGTTGACCTTGATCAGAATCGAGTTGGCGACCCCGCGTTTGATGCCTTCGCGCAAAATCTTGGTATTGGTCACGAACAAATCGTCGCCAACCAGTTGCACCGTTGCGCCAAGACGGTCGGTCAATACCTTCCAGCCGTCCCAGTCATTTTCACCCAAGCCGTCCTCGATCGAAATGATCGGATATTTGTCCACCCAGGTCGCATACAGATCGACCATCTGCTGCGAGCTAAGGGTCAGCCCGTCCGCTTTCAGGTGATACATGCCATCCTTGTAAAATTCCGACGCGGCCGGGTCCATCCCGATCGCCACATCCGTGCCGGGCACGTAACCCGCCGCCTCGATCGCCTCGACGATGACCTTCAGCGCCGCCTCATTGGAGCCAAGCGCCGGAGCAAAGCCGCCTTCATCACCAACTGTGGTAGGAAGACCACGGTGATGCAAAATCGCCTTCAGCGCATGAAACACTTCCGCGCCGCAACGCAAGGCTTCACGAAAACTCTGCGCGCCGACGGGAATGATCATGAATTCCTGCATATCCGCGCCGCCGCTAGCATGCGCGCCGCCGTTGATGACATTCATCATCGGCACCGGCATCTCCATGCGCGCCGCGCCGCCAAGATAACGATACAGCGGCAGACCGCTTTCTTCTGCAGCCGCACGGGCAACCGCCATCGATACCGCCAGAATGGCATTCGCGCCGAGGCGGGATTTGCTGTCGGTGCCGTCCAGATCGATCATGGTCTGGTCGATGAATGCCTGTTCCGCCACATCAAGCCCGATGATCGCTTCAGCGATCTCGGTGTTCACGTTCTCGACCGCTTTCAACACGCCCTTGCCCAGATAGCGCTGCTTGTCGCCATCGCGCAATTCGATCGCCTCTCTCTCCCCGGTAGATGCGCCGGACGGCACGGCGGCTCGCCCCATTACGCCGGACTCCAGCAATACATCGGCCTCCACCGTGGGATTGCCACGGGAATCCAAAATCTCGCGTGCTACCACATCAACAATTGCACTCATTTTCTATTTTCCTTCGCTCACATACTTTTCAAGTTAACGTTCTCTTCGATAAAAGCTTGCTGCTTCACCAATGCGTCAATCGCCTTGAGTGTTTGCAACAATTCCTGCAGATAGCCCAGCGGAAATGCATTGGGGCCATCAGACATTGCTTTTGCGGGATCCGGATGCGTCTCCATGAAAACTCCCGCCACGCCCGCCGCAACCGCCGCGCGCGCCAGCACCGGCACGAACTCGCGCTGGCCGCCGCTGGCCGTGCCCTGACCGCCGGGCAATTGCACCGAGTGCGTGGCGTCGAACACCACCGGACAACCGGTGTCGCGCATCACCGCCAGCGAGCGCATATCCGACACTAGGTTATTGTAGCCGAACGAGGCACCGCGCTCGCATACCATAATGGTATCGCCTCCGCTTACTTCGCGCGCTTTTTCCACCACATTTTTCATATCCCACGGCGACAGAAACTGGCCCTTCTTAATGTTCACCGGCTTGCCGGATTTCGCCACGGCATGGATGAAATCCGTCTGGCGACAGAGGAACGCGGGCGTTTGTAGCACATCAACCACCGCCGCCACCGGGCCGATCTCGTCCTCGTCATGCACATCGGTCAGCACCGGCACGCCGATCTGCACTTTGACCTTTTCCAGAATCTTCAACCCCGCTTCCATGCCAAAGCCGCGAAAAGTCTTGCCGGAGCTGCGGTTGGCTTTGTCGTAGGAGGATTTGTAAATGAAGTTGATCTGCAACGCATTGCAAATCTCTTTCAACCGCCCTGCGGTATCCAGGGCCATCTGCTCCGACTCGATCACGCAGGGTCCCGCGATCAGAAACAGCGGCTTATCCAATCCAATCTGAAAACCGCAGAGTTTCAAGCCGACTCCCTGCGTGCGACCGCAGCCTCGACATATTCCTTAAACAAAGGATGTCCGGTGCGCGGCGTTGAGGTAAATTCCGGGTGGAACTGCACCCCCACAAACCAGGGATGGATGCGCTGTGGCAACTCCATAATTTCCGGCAAATCCTCGGATGGTGTGCGGGCGGAAATGATCAAGCCGGTTTTTTCCAGCACCGGCACATAATGGTTATTCACCTCATAACGATGGCGGTGCCGCTCGTTCACCTCATCACCATAGATGCGTTGCGCCATTGTTCCCGGCTTAATCGGGCAGCGCTGCGAACCGAGGCGCATGGTGCCGCCCAAGTCGGAATCCGCGCTCCGTTGTGCCACTTTCCCGTCGCGGTCCAGCCACTCGGCAATCAGCGCCACCACCGGATGCTCGGTTTCAAGGTCGAACTCAGTACTATTGGCATCGGCCATACCCGCCACGTGGCGCGCGTATTCGATGACCGCGAGTTGCATGCCAAGGCAGATACCAAGATAAGGAACTTTATTTTCGCGCGCATACTGAATGGCGGCGATCTTACCCTCGGTCCCGCGCACTCCAAACCCGCCCGGCACCAAAATCGCATCAAGATTTTTTAAGGAATCAGTGCCTTCATTCTCGATAACTTCAGAATCAATATATTCGATATTCACCCGTGTCGAAGTGTGAATTCCCGCGTGCTTCAACGCTTCGATCAATGATTTGTACGACTCGGTCAGATCGACATATTTGCCGACCATACCGATGCTAATCTCGTGCTGCGGATTCTCCTGTGCCTTGATCAGATTCTGCCAAACCGAAAGGTCTGCAGGTGGCGCATTCAACGCAAGCTCCTCGCAGATGATGCGATCCAGCCCCTGCTCGTGCAGCATCTGCGGGACTTTGTAGATACTATCCACATCCCACATTGAGATCACGCTGTCTTCGCGCACATTGGCGAACAGGGAAATCTTGGCACGCTCATCATCCGGGATACGGCGATCAGCACGGCACAGCAGCGCGGTCGGAAAGATACCAATCTCGCGCAGCTTCTGCACACTGTGCTGCGTCGGTTTGGTCTTCAGTTCACCCGCTGTTGCAATGTATGGGACGAGAGTAAGGTGCACATAGGCCACCTGGTGACGCCCCATGCGCAATCCCATCTGCCGCGCCGCCTCAAGAAACGGCAGCGATTCGATATCGCCCACCGTGCCGCCGATCTCGACAATCGCCACGTCGGCCTTGCCATCAAGAGAGGCTGCGGCACCGCGCTCGACAAACGCCTGTATCTCGTTGGTGATGTGCGGAATCACCTGCACCGTCTTGCCCAGATATTCGCCGCGCCGCTCCTTGCGGATCACGCTCTCGTAGATCTGTCCGGTGGTGAAATTATTGGCCTTGCGCATCTTTGCCGTGATGAAACGCTCGTAATGCCCTAGATCGAGATCGGTCTCGGCACCGTCTTCCGTGACAAATACTTCGCCATGCTGAAACGGACTCATCGTACCCGGATCGACGTTTATGTACGGATCGAGTTTAAGCATCGTGACTTTGAGATTGCGCGATTCCAGGATCGCCGCAAGTGAAGCGGCGGCAATGCCCTTCCCCAGTGATGAGACAACGCCGCCGGTAATAAAGATGTATTTTGTCATGGGTTTAGATTGTATCGCAAATCCGCAAGCTATTAAAAATAAGAAGCACTCGCCCCTTTTTAAAATCGTTGAAAAAAATAAAAAAGCCCAACACAAGGCTGGGCTTTTTTATTTGTAAGGAGTCTGACGATGACCTACTTTCACATGCGGATGCACACTATCATTGGCGCGAAGTCGTTTCACTGTCCTGTTCGAGATGGGAAGGAGTGGGACCAACTTGCTATGGTCGTCAGACATAACTGTTATCAATCGCCGGTTCTTGTTTGGAGTTCCGGCGCCTGATGTCATTTTGGAAGAAGTAAAGAGGTGTTCTGATTGTTGCGCGATTCGATGACTTGCAACTTTACCTAATGTTATAGGATCAAGCCGCACGGGCAATTAGTATCGGTTAGCTTAACGCATTACTGCGCTTCCACACCCGACCTATCAACGTGGTGGTCTTCCACGACCCTTCAGGGTA
>Ga0210051_1000397_pt1 | contig 39407 bp, 24 predicted proteins | sample CryGey092014_all_FD_185464 | JGI IMG/M metagenome (GOLD analysis project Ga0210051, IMG submission 185464) | Groundwater microbial communities from aquifer - Crystal Geyser CG23_combo_of_CG06-09_8/20/14_all (SPAdes) (version 2) | ecosystem: Environmental > Aquatic > Deep subsurface > Groundwater...
GGTCTGGTTGCCGAAGCGCAGTCCTCAGTTGAACCCGGTCGAGGACCTCTGGCGTTGGCTGAAACCGGCGATCGCTGCCAATCGGACGCATCACGACCTGGAACCCCTTCGGCAGGCATGCCGAGCGGAACTGAACGCACTCACACCGGAGCAAGCGCTCAGGAAAGCCGGGCTCCTCGGCGGAAAGGGGGGACAGAATTTGTGACGATCTACTTATTCCCTGCGAACGGAGTACATCCTTTCAGCGTGTGACCGTTCTATCCAAACCGGTGTGCATGGAGGTGAAAACGTATATCTGAACGGTTACTGGGAATCAAACTCCATGGGTGAAGCTCACGGAGTGGCGGAGATTCTCAGGTCGCCGGGGTCACTAATTGAGCAGGCAAACCAACTTCCCGCGGAACCGGCGTGAACTTTCACGAGAAGCTGGTTGCTCCCCTTCGTCAGTTGCGCGACGGCACGGCAGGGGACTTTGCCCATGAATTCCGCTCCTTGTTTCTCTTTGGCGGAGCGGTCTCTCTCCGCAATCAGTTCCTTGCCGTTAAGCCATGCGCGGCCCCACCAATCCACGCCGAGAAATATCTCCGCGAGACGGTTTTCCGGTGAATATAGAAACGTGACCGCGTAGCAGATATCGTTGTTGAAGACACCGTTGCGGGTTAGGAAGTTCACGCCATCTTCCGCCTGCTGGAACGGAAGCCAAGACAGGCTCTTCCCCTCGTCATTGGTGTACCTGGCGTCCAGCCGTATTTCCTGTTCAGGCGGGAAAGCCTTCGCCAGACCCAAACCGACATAGTGGGTGTTCACACGCTTGCTGGTGAAGGGACCGATGCTCTGCCAAAGGTTGGAGGTAAGGGGCCGGTGCAGAGGCGCGAGGGCCAGATCGTACACGCCAAGACTACCGTCCTTACTGAAAGACAGCGTATGGTCGCCCATCGTCAGAGGCACGGTGGACAGTGACTCCTCCTGCGGTCGGCGCGCGGTCGCGTAGACGAAGCTGCTCACCGCCTTCCCGTCCAGACTCACCTCCACTTTTCCCGGCTTTTCGGATACCACGCCCACGCTCAGACGACGGCGGTTGGGCAACTCTTGACTGACTCCGATTTCCATTGCGCCTTCCTTGCTGACCAGCACCGACTCTCCCGTCCAGAGCGGGTCAAACGATTCCGAGGGAACGATCTCCGTCTCTCCAGCCGAGGTTAGTCTTTCCCGAATCGTCGGGGCTTTCATCGCGTTGAGCGGTGAGCGCGGGAACTTCCGATGGTGCAGCTTCGGAGGATAGCGGAAGCATTTTTCGTAAGTGGCGATCATCGGGGTCCGCTCCAGATTCACCCGAGCTCGCCAGTAGTGGCCGCGCTCGAAAGCTTCCTGCGCCTCGCGCAGCAGTGCCAGATAGCGGTCTACCTCGCGCTGAGTCATCGTCTCCCCCGCGCGGCGCGCCGCGAGGTCTTCGCCCAGCTTCTGGCAGAAGTCCAGTTGCTCCTTGACCAGCGCCTTCTCCGCTTCGGGAACCTGCACATTGCACCCGGTCAGCACGACGGAGCTCTTTCCCGTAGCGGTGGCCCTGAAAGAGCGGAGTTGGTAAGGCTCCAGTTGCAGCGCCAGCGCATCTCCTTTCAGCGCCACTGCCGCGCCGGTGGATGCTGAGCTTAGCGACTTTGCTCCTTTCAGTCGCAGCGTCGCGGTGACAGAATATCGCTCCCGGTTCACTGCGTAGAAGTAGAAAGCGTCGGGGCACTGGCGGTACCACACCGCCACCGGGTCGCGCCCCTGCGGTAGTGGGGTGAATGGCAGGTCGGGCAGCGCCTTGTATTCGGCGAGGAACTCGCGCAGGTAAAGTGGCTCGCCCCAGATGTATCAATTCCCGCCGTTGATGAAGGTGGCGCAATCCATGTCCGCCAACTGCGCAGCGTAGATCTCCAGTTCGTGACGCGCGGACGGGATGCAGGCGTCGAAGTTGGTGTGGGACTGGTCCGTGCCAAAGACCTTCCAGTCGAGGTTTTCGTTGACCTCAAAGTAGGTGCTGTAGAGTCCGCAACCGCGCTCGCCCATCATGCCGAGGGACTTGTAGTCGTCATCGAAGAGGGCGTCGTGGCCGGCCTGGTCGGCGACGGGCGTGGACTGTCGCCGACCGTAACTTGCCGCCGGAATCAATGCGATGCCGGGCTCTTTCTGGTAGAGCGCGGGATCAATGCCTGTCTCCCGCAGCTTCTCCGTTTCGGTTTGTCCGAGTGAGCCGAACGGATAGTCCATCCCCCCACCCCAATAAGTGAAGTAGAGCTTCGCTGTCGGCTTGGCTTTGCGAATCCGGTCGCGAATGCGACGATGCAGGTCCAACACCTTGCTGCACCGCCAGGACAGCCACTTCTCCTTCATAGCGGAGGAGGTGAGAAACTCAAAGCGCCGCGCGAATCGTTCGGGGTCGTTTGGAGCGCCCGGCACCTTAACGCCCGTCTCTTTCTCGAACTGTGTGATGGTCCAGTCCTCATACCCCCAGTTGAGGCTTGGGATCGCATTCCAGCTCTGCCACACCCAGTTCATCAACCGTGACGACAGTCCGGTGAATGCAGGACAATCGGCCAGCCGATCCGCCAACTCACCGAGCACGTCGAGGTAAACCTTCTGCACGTATGGGTGCAGGCAGTTGTACCGCGGCGCGTTGCTCCCCTCGCCCACAGTGCCGAGGCGGCTGTATGTGAGGTACTCGTTCCCTTCCGGCTTGCCGCTCTTCATGGTGTGCGAGTCGAACCAGCCACTGCCACTGAGGTGAATTTCCGGCACGTATTGCAGTCCGAACTTCTCGCAGATCAGCGCGGTGAGCCGCGGCTCGTCCATCGGGCTGCAGAAGTAGCCTTCCAGCAGGTCGGACGGGTACCGCGGATTCTGGTAGATCAGCACAGTCGGCCACAGCAGATTCGCCCCCGTGTAGCGCGCCATCTCGGCCCAGCGCATCAGCGTTGTGAAATGATTCGGCAGGTCGTCCGCCTTCGCACCAAAGTGGCGCAGCCAACGGCCCGGTTCCTCGAAGTAGTAGCCCATCCGGCGACCGTTCGCGCTTGTAGTAGCGACTTCAGTCGCTTTCTTGCCCGTTCCGGCCGTCAACGGCCCGTCGAAACGGTAGATGCGGATGCGACTCGCGGCCGCTCGCATACCCTTGTTGAAGTTAATGATGGCGATACGCAGGTCTTTGGCGCGCCCGGGGTAAAAGATCGCGCGATAGGTCTGCATCCGGTTCGTGAGGCGGTAGTGGTCGCCACACTCCACGCCGCCGGTCAGCGGAAAGCTGGTGATCTGGTTGGGATGAACCCCCTCGACTGCGCCATTCACCCAGAACCCCATCGTGCGCCGGTCGTCGTCGGGGTAGTCCACTTCCAGCATGTACGGAACCCACGCCTCGGGGAGCTCGAAGGCGTAGGCGAACCCGTCCAATGCCCAGTAGGTGTTGGGCGCCGCGCCCGAGGATTCGCGATACTTGCCAAACGGAGCATTGATGACGCGGGTATTGCCCGCGTTCTCCCAGAAGCCGGTCGTGCGTTCCTGCGTGCAGTCAATGTCCACGACCTGCGTTCGCTTCAGCGCCTCTGGAGGAGTGGAGGTTGACTTCGTGTCGACAACAACCACCTGCCCGCCGCGCAGATCACCCATCCGAAGCGCTTTCCCGCCACTCGACACCTGAACCTTGAAGACACCCTCCTCCGGGCAAGGAATGGAGACGGTCTTTGTCACCGGTTCGGCGCTTGCGGGAAAGGCAACGGAAGTGAGCGAAAGCGCTTCATCCGCTTCCTCTCGCAACAGACCGATATCGTAACTGACCGCCTGTCCGTTGCCTCCCGCAGTAACGAGCAACTGCAGCTTGTCGCCGCGCCGAAGGATATTCGTTCCCTTCACCTTCGCACAGCCGACACCCGAAGGATCGGCAGGCGCCTCGCGTAACTGAACCTCGCTGGAGAAGAACCCCGGCCAGTGCAGCATCTGCACCCGCAGCGTGTGCGGTTTGCCTGTTGTTACCCACACGTTCTGCAACTTGAAGGCATCTTTCTCCACCGGGCTGTCGTTGAACGGGCCGTAGTGCAGCCGCGTGCCGTCGAGCCGGATATCGTGCACCCAGCCCGACGGCGTCTTGAATAGCAGCTCATACCACCCGGTGCGCGGCACGTCGAAATCATACTCGACCCAACCGATGCACCCCGCAAGCAGTCCGTCCTTGATGCGCTTCTCCCTATCCGCCTCCGGGATGTGCCACACGAGGTCGCTGCGCTGGAAATCGGTCATCTTCCGTTTCATAGACCACGACTCCGCTCCAGCTTGCCGCCACGTAGTGGCTGTGATCGTGAAAGCCGTTACCCATAGGAACCATCTTGAACTCATTCTTCTCGAACCTCCCTGAATTGCTGAACGACCACCAGATCATTTGGGACAAACCCGGGCACGTCGCCCACCGCCCACAGTCTTCCCGGCCCCAAACCGAAGAGCGCGCTGACGTGCTTGGCGCCTGCGAGGACAGGAACCCAGCTACGACCGCCGTCGCGCGTCTCGAAAAGCGCCTCACGGAAACGAAAGAAGTCGGTGTTCTGCACGGCGGCGAACCCGCGTCCGAGTTGGTCGAACCACAGCGCGCTGACTGCCCGGTCCGATGGGAGATTGCGCCACTCCCAACTGTCTCCGCCATTTGCGGTGAAGAGTATCTTGCCTTCCGACAGTCCAATCCAGCCCATCCGGCTGGTGGCGAAGTGCAGGCGTGCATAGACGTATGCGGGCGCTTCTTCCGGCAGGGCGACGACCGTCCACGAGTGTCCGCCGTCCACGCTCTTCACCAGTCTCGCACGCTGCTGATGAAAGCCGAACACATAAACAACAAATCCCTCGGGCGTGGGCACGTCCGCGGGGATGGCCACTTTCAGGACGACTTGCAGCATCCCCTGGAGGTTTACCTGGTTCCAGGAGATCCCCCCGTCACTGCTGTGATAGGAGGGAAAGCCTGCGCACAGCACCCAGCGTTCCTGTCCCCTGCAATACATATCCCAGTAATGCCCGATCTTCCCCTTGAGTTGCTCCTCCCATGTCTTTCCTCCATCGACGCTGTGCCACAGCCACGCGTTGCCCATTCCGCCCGGGTGTTTTCCTTCCAGCAACCAGATATCTTCCGGGCCGGTCATCTCGATCTGATACCAGCCGCCCGCGGGTTTCATCCGCGTCCAGGTAAGACCGCCGTCTTCGGTATGGAACACACCGCCGTAGCCACTCGTCCATCCCAGCTTCTCGTTCCAGAAGAACACATCGTGTAACTTCTGGCGAACATCACCCTGTCCGAACCCGCCACCGCTGCCACCGGTGTCCAACACAAGAAAGCGGCTGGAAGGGAGCTGCTCCGAGGATGCTTGCGATGGAAGGCAGGGCGCGCTTTGCCACGTGCCCTGCGCGTGGCAATCCACCCAACCCACGAGGAAGGTGGCCGCGGCCAGGGCAACGGAGGCGCGCCGGAGAACCACTATGCCGATACACCAATACCCCATCACCCCATTCCTCACTTCGCCTCAAACCTCCCCCAAAGCGCGGGCTGTATCTGCGCCTCCGAAGGCAGGTCGCTGATGATCCCCGTGGCTTTGTTCGACCAGTGCATGCGCAGGACGTTGGTCTGACCGGCTTTGTCGGAGTATACAACGCCGAAGTCGCCGCGGTAGGTCTTGCCCGGTATCGGGTGGAAGCCGAGGGCGTCCAGCGGTATGGAAGCGCGGAGGGTGTAGCGGTCCGGCTCGCGATCAACGATGATATGCGCGCCATCGAGCACCTTCACCTCATCCACAACCGTTCGCGTGACGCCGATGGCGAAGACGGTCGGCTTCACCGCCCCGGGCACTTTGTAACGATAGAGCACCGCCACCGGCTTGCCATCGAACACGCTCAGCAGCAGACGCAAGTCTCCCTCAACCACTCCCGGCGTGTTGTCGTCCTGTCGGGTGCGAAGATCCAGCAGCGCTGCGTCTCCCGTCTTAAAGAGCTGCTCCACAACCCGACCGCCGTTCACCATCGGCGTGTCGTCGAGAACGTTACGGAAACAGAGGTAGAGGTTCTTGTCGTCGTTTGTCCAGGTGGCCTCGGCGGAGTGATTTTCATCGAACTGCCAGGACGCCACAGCTCCGGCGCTCCAGTCGAACTGCGGCACAGAGGGTACGTCCTTCACTGAAGTTGGCAGCGGCTTGACGGTAACCTTCTTCTCCCCTTCCTGTGCAGCGGACTTCTCCGCCAGGAGTCTCTCGGCTTCGGCGTATTGCTTCTGAGTGAAGATAAGCTTGGCGGCAGGCAATCGCCGGATGCTTTCCAGACCGGTGACCTCGCTGAGACACACGCCCTCCCTCGCCTGGCTGCTGCCGATGTAGACCTTGCTGTCAGCGCTGTTGCGAAAGAACTCGCCGCCAAACCATTCCCCACCCGGCGAGGTTTCTTTGATGGAGACGCCGCGTGTCGGCTTGTCCGGCATGGAGTCCGGCGCGGCGCGGCAGTCTTTGAACAGACCCCCGATGTACAGACCATCCGCGGTCATCAGGAAGGCCTTGCCCATGTTGCCAGACATACAGAATACTTCGCCGACTTCCTTGCCGGGCGCGACCGAACCAATGACCTTCAGCGGACCGATGAGCTGGCCCCGCTTGTCTTTCGGCGCGCGGTGTGACCCGTGCACTCCCGGCCACTGGTTCCGGTAGGACCATAGCAGTTGTCCATCGGAAGAATACAGCTTCATCGGGTCTTCGTTCAGCAGGAGGACGCTGCCCTTGCCGTCCACCCAGGCGGTGTTGGCATAGTACGCGGGCGGTCGCTGTTTCACGATCAGCCTTGCGTCCCTCAAATCATACACCGGAGCGCCGACCTTGTTCCATTCACGAACCGGCAGCCGCCACACAAACGTGTTCTCGTCCTCACCTGTCGGCCCGACGAATCCCTTTGGCCGCGGCGACCACCACGCAACCGGGTAGAGTGTAAAGTCTTGTCCAATGGGGAAGCGCCAGTTGCACCCCAGTCCAACGTTGCCAGCTTCTTCCTGCGTGAAGAAGCGGATTTCGTCGTCCTGTACCAGACCATCGCCATTGTGGTCGGTCCAGAGGAACTGGTTGCGGAGAGGCTTCCGCCGCTTCCAGCGCGCGTCTTGTTCCATCTGGTTGAAGACGCGATGGGGGTGCGCGGTGGTAGTGCCATCGAAGAGACTGGCAAAATTGGCCTTGGCCCATTCCAACTCCTTCGGGTCGTCCCACAGGTTGCGGACCACCACATCGGGCAGCCTTCCTTCTCGCCCACCTTCGGGGAGGAAGGCAGCAAAAACGAGTCCGAGCGCGGTCAGCGGCCGGGCGTGGTCGGCATGCAGCTCGCTGATGCAGAGGAATCCGTAGGACGCGCTGGCGATGAGCAAGTCGCGATCCTTGTGCCGGACCACTTCGTAGAACAGCCCTTCACCTTTCGGGCCCAGCAACGCCTCCGGGTGCGTGGGTCTCCACAGCGTCGCCGCGACGCGCCATAAGCCTTTCTTCCAGTCCAGGTCGAGGATGTTGCCCATGCTGAAAGCCTGCTGCGGATTGAGAGGATTGACGTTGGTGGAGGTGCCTGCATAGTAAGTCGCGCCGCAGAACTCCGTAAGAAACTTCCCCTCGGCAGACCACACGCTCAGCCGCTTGGGAAGGAAGTCATGTTCTGCCACCCACAGTCGCCCTTGATCATCCACCGCGAGACCCAGCGGGCGGAACATGCCTGTCGGGTCGTAGCGGCCTGACAAAGATCTCCCGCCGACTTTGCCGATGGCGCGCAGAAACTTCCCGTCGGGCGAAAAAACTTTCACGCACATCTGGTCAGCCCAATCGGAGACATAGAGGTTGCCGCGCGCGTCAGCGGTCAGGCCAACGGGCGCTTTCAGGCCGGCGGTGACGACCGGTGTCGAGTTGCCGTCGGCGTCCGCCCGCAGGATGCGGGTGCCACTAATCGCGTAGAGGTTTCCCTGCGCGTCACCCGCAAGACCCGCCGGGCGCTCCACTGCGAACTCGGCCACCTTCTCGCCCTTTACGGGGTCAATCGCCACCAGCTTGTTCTCGTGCAGCATGGACACATAGAGGCGTCCTCCGGCAGCCGTAAGTCCCAGCGCCTCGTGGTGCAGCCAACCGGCGTCGTAGAATCCGTTGGCAACCGAAATCCCCTCCGGCTCGCGCGCGGGCAGCTTCCTGTCAGCAGGAAACGTCGCAATGACGTGCTCGCTCTTGCCGTCCGGCCACGGGGCGAACTTGCCGACCTTCGGGTCGATGCGCAGGAGACGGAGCTGTCCCGGATATGGGTCCCAACCGTGATGGTCCCCTCCCGCCAGCATATAGAGGTAGTCCCCGCAGCGCGCGATCATGCCGCCGCTGATGCGCCCCATCCCCCATTGCTTCTGACCGGTGTAGTCCAAGCCCAGGAGCGTGCTGCCGCCCTCTGAAAAGGAAGTGGACTCGTAAACGCGTTCCCCGTCCGCAGCCACCGCCATCGGCGGAACGTGGTCGGTCCACCACGCGCCTTGGCCGTCGGAAGATTCCCACGGAGGGTTGGCGGGCGTGCCATAAGTGAACTGGTAGCGGACATCGAACTCGCCATGCGACAGTCCCCGCACACGATACTCGCCCGGAGCCATCAGGCGACCGAAATCATCCGCGCCGTCCCAGTAGTCGGTGTTCTTCCCTGCCTTGCGCGGGTAGTCGGAGATCAGGTTGCGGACGCGGGTTCCGTCCTGCTTCTCGATGACGAGGGTAACATAGCCATCGTGCGGAAGGTCGTAGCGGATTGCCGCCGGACCCCGTGTGCTGTAGAGCAGCTTCTGCAGCCGATCCGCGGCGGAGAGCAGCTCGATGGATTCGGAAGGCTCCAGCTTGCCGTGGTCAAGGAACTGAACCTCACCCCAGGCGTCACGCGCCATCCAGAAGAACTCGCGCTGAGGTCGGTCTTTGTTAATCAGGTCGGCGAACCGGTGCGCCGGCCAACGAGAGGCCGTCGGGTCGCCCCAGAAGAATTCGATCCCCAGACGAAGGACTTCGCCGGCCACATAAGGGCGGCCGTCGCGTCGGAGGAGTTTCCACGAGACGCGTATCTCCTGCGTGTAGCCCTTGCCGTCTTTGTCTCTGCGGAAGGCGGCATCCACGCCGTTGCCGATTGCCTGCTCGATGTTTCCCTCGAATCCCGCCTGCCGGCGACTCATGTCGTGAAACGTCACGAACGAGGCGGGGCGTTTGCCCTCGGTGAACCAGTAGCAGTCAATGTGGGTGACGCGCCCGCCCGCCGGGCCAACGGGTTTCTCGTGGTCCGACCAGCAACGCAACTGGATGCAGTCCGACCGCCAGCCGCCGCCCTTTTCGTTGACGGGGTCCACTTGGTTGAGCATCGGGGTGGCGTCTTTGAAACGAAAGGAGAGGTAGAGCCATTGTCTGTCGTACATCGCGGCAGTGCGGACGGCGTTCGTGTCGCGCAGGGCTGCCAGGTCGTAGCACGAGAGAATCTCTCCCGAGAGGTCCCACTCATCCAGGTTTCCATCCAGCCGCACTCCGCCGGTCGGCGCGGGCACGGCACGGAGGGCGTAGTTGTTTGTCTGTTGGGCGAGTGACCTCAGTGCCGTCAGGACGATGATGGAGATCGCGAGAAAGGTCGTGACGAACCGTGATGTTATCATGGTGCATTGCCTTCTCATACGTAACCGCTCCTCCGAAAATAGATGCTTTGAACCGCGAAGACGCAAAGCACGCGAAGGGTTCTTCTTAGCGGCCTTGGCGGCTTCGCGGTTCCATTTGCCGCGATGGCGCTCTTTGACGGTTTGGTTCGGCATTGAACGTAGGGATGGATGCTAATCCACCCCTACTCCAACCGCAATCTGATGACCCGCCGCCCCCCGGCATCAGACACGTACATCCACTTCCCGTTAGTAGCAATTCCCGTTGGGTCGAGCCCTGCGTGAACTCCTACTGAGTCCAGCGTGGTAAGCGCGTTCCCTGTGGCGGCCTCCAACGCGACGATCCGCTTAGCTCCCCGGTCAGCGACGAGGACGCGACCACCGTCCGCTGCGAGGCTGGCGATCCCGGTGAAGCTCTCGTCGGTCTTCCAACGCTCTCTGCCGGTTGTGTCGATGGAGACCACTTGCTTCGGGGTGGCGACGTACATGAAGTTGTCTTCGTCGGCCGCCAAAGCCACGGTCTCCGTCGGCTTCACGGAGACCGGCAGCGGGACGGGGACAGGAGGTTGCTCGGGAGCGGTGAGAGAGAACCTGAGCAGGAACTCACCGTCCAGCACAAAGGCCCACACGTCGCCGATGGCCAGCGCGCGGGGGGTGGTCAGGACTCCTTCTTTCGTGAGGCGCATCCACGGTTTCTCCCCCCAGGCGGTGTGGTCGGGGTCGAAGCGCCAGAGGCACTTGGCGCCAGCATCAAGAACGAGGTAGCTGTTCCCGTCCCAAGCGACGCCGACGGCGCGGCCGCCCCAGCCGTTCCCAACACGCCACGGCTCGTTGGCGTTCGATACGAAAGGCGTGCCGGGTTCCTCGTCGGCTCGCAGACGAGCAAAGCGCTGGTTGTTCTCGACGAGCACAAGCACCGTCCCGTCCGGTCCGGCCGCCACCATCCCGGGGTCGCCGAGACCGCCGAGGCGCTCACCGGTGGAACGGCCCTTCTTGTCGAAGTGGAGCAGTCCCTGGGCACATGCAACCCACGCGCCTCCCTCCCCGTCGGAAGCGAGGCCGGTAGGGTAGTAGGCCCAACCGCCCGAGATAGTGGCGAGTGTCGAGTGATGAGTGTCGAGGGCATACTTTTTCGCGGGGGAGCCTGCGCCTCCGACGTTCAGCATCCATGCCTCGCCGTTCAGAATCGCAAAGAGGGCGGCGTAGCCGATCTTGCTTTCGTGCGTTGCCACCAGCTTCCCGTCGGCGCTGAAGCGATAGACCTTGTTGTCGGGATAGTAGCTGCCAAGGAGGAAGTCCCCGTTCGTCGGGTCCACGCCGAGGGAGCAGTACCACCAGTCCTTGCCCGGCACCGCACGCAACACTTCGCCCTTTGGCGAGCCCCTCGCCGACCAGCCGCGCACACTGGCGTCGTGACCAAGAGCGTAGATTTCACCCTTCGTTCCGAGAGCCAGGCTGCGTGGCCCCTTCCCATCACCGAACTTCGCGTCGGCGAGCGGCGCGGCCTTCTGCGTTTCCACGTCGAAGGTGTAAAGCTTGTCGTCATGTCCCACGCACACCATCCGCCGGCCGTCTCCGCACATCGCTCTCATGCCGGTCGGCAGAGGAACTGCGCTCTCCAGCTTTCCCGCAGCAAAGCAGTAGGCACTGTCGCCCGCAACGGTCCAGAGCTTTCCCTTTGCATCAAGCATCGCGCCGACGCAACCGGTCCACGGGACGGGATTACCGGATGACGGGATAACGGAGGATCGCTGGCTTTGGCCGAGGAAGCCGTGGACTTGTAGGGCCGCGGGAGGGCGAGGCTCCGCGGACTCAGAGTCCGATGCCGATCCATTGGCGGCTTGTGCGCCCAGCACCATCTGCCCAAACTGAGCGGGGTCTTTCGTGGGTGTGATGCCCCCGAACAATCCGACGGCTTTGGGGTCGAGTTGCTTCGGATCGTCGGAGTCGTTCACGGTGAGAGCGACCCCAAGCACGGCGCCCGGCTTCGGAGGCGCAGACAACCCAAGTGTCGGCCAGGGGATCGCCGCCTCGTAAGTCACACCGCCCTCGCGTTTCACGATCACAAGAGGGAGAGCCTTTCGCTCGATCAGCGCAACGGGGAGCTTCGACGCGCCGGGTGCGATCGTGCGATAGGCTTCCGGTCCGCCCTTCGTGAGGGCCAGGTCAATCTCGCTGTTCGTGCGCTGGCCCGCTTCGGCGAGGACGTTGCCGGCGCCGCTGACCACTTTGCCAGGCTCAGTGTCGAAGGCGAGCTGCAGACTATCGTCGTGCCAGGTGTTGAAGCCCTCCCGTTCCTGAAGGAACACGTCGTCGGTCACCTCGACGGCCAGGTAGAGCGCCTCCGCGTCCCAGGCATATCTCACTTTCGCCGAAAGGTCGGGCGCTCCCCGGTACAACTGCGGCTGGCGGACGACGCGTTCTCGCCCGTGCAGGGAGATCGCAGGCACAACGGACCAGTCGGACAGATCGCCGTCAATGGTTGGCTTCGCCGCCCACCAAGGGGCGCTGGGGAACGTCGCCCGGAAGCTGCCTCCGACGGTGGCGCCGCTCTGGTCAACCAGCGTGACCTCGAGAGCATAGACGCGGCTCGGGTCGAGGGTCGCGCCCGCAAAGTCTCCGCGCAACTCCGCCGTGCCGGAAGGTGCGAGAGTGAAGGGCACCTTGCGCATCGTGTCCGGCACACCGCGCAGTCGAAGCTGGGCTTTGCCCTTGGCGGCGGCGCGGCAGTTGTTGCGAAGCACGACGGTTATCGCCGTTCCACTCGCCGGGCTGACCCGCTGCACGACGAACGGCTCACGCACGCGAAGCATCGCAGAGGCGAAGCCGACCAGCTCTCCCTTCTCTTCCAACTTCGCTCGGATCGGGAACGCTCCGAACGGGGAGTCCGGAGGGATCGTCAAGTTCAGAGGCAGTATCGCCTGCTGGCCCGCGGCGACTCTTGCGGGGACGGTCGCCGTCGTCAGTCCAAGCTCGGAGTCGGGCTCGCAGCTCAGAGCGGCGTTCAATGGGCGACCTTTCTGCGCGGACACTCTGGCCGTCAGTCGCACGGTGTCGCCGGGGAAGACGGTGATCGTCGGGGGGTCGAGCGCGAGCGGGCGTTTCGCTCCCGCTCCCCACAGCCCGGGCGAGACGCCACGCACGTACTGCGGCGCCGGCCCGAGGGTCAGGGCGAGCGTCCCTCCGGGCGTCGGCACGGTTCGCCCGTTGCCCATCCAGTCAATGACCTCAACCGACTCAGCACCGACGGGAATCTTCACTGTACGCGGTCCCTCACCAGTAGTGCCCGTGGCATCAGCAAAATCCCAAAGCGCCAGAGTCACCTTGCCTGCGCGTTCGTAGGCATAGCCGAGGGCAGTGCGGCCGAGCCACTCGATGGGGCCGACGGACTTGTGACCCTCCAGCAGCATCGTCATCGCTGCAAAGGAGGCAGCCATCGGCTTCGGGCTGACGGAGTTGGTGCCGAAAGGAATCTTCAGGTTGAGGTTGTGAAAGAACCCGTAGCCAAGCTCATTGGGATAGTCGGCGAAGTAGAAGGCGATGTTCACCTTGAACCCCTCGCCAAGCATGATGAGATAGCTGCGCGTCAGCCACAACGCCTGCGGTCGCTCTTTCAATGGGTCGGCGCCAGTCGGCCAGCCCTGCTCGGTGCCGTAGAGATCGAGATCCCGCCCGACGTAAGTGCGGATCATCTCCTTCAGCGCCCGGATGTTCTGGGTGAGGCTATGGCTCTCCGGCGGCTGGGCGATGTAGGGGTGAATCGAGTAGCCGTCGAGGAACTTGCCCAGCCCCTTCTGCAACATCCGTTCATTCCACGCGAGGTCTCCCGCCGAGATGCCCGCGCCGGTGGGACCGATCACGAACGCGGAGGGGTCCGTCTCATGCAGGGCGGGGTAAGCCACCTGGTAGTCACGGATCAGGTCCTCCTCCTTGCCGGGGAATCCCCAGGGGTATACCGGCTCCCAGGTGATCTGGTAGACGTGGCGCTTGAGGTGCGGGTAGTCTTCCCGCGCGGCGCGTCCCACCTCGCGGCAGTAGTTGCGCCAGGCGTCCAGCTCCTTCAGAACGCCGGTCGTGTAGAAGAGAATGCCGCCTGTCACCGCCCACTTCGGCGTGCGGTTCAACAGCGTTGGCAGCGGGAGCATGCCCAGGTGGCGCTCAACCTCACGCGATGCCTGTGCTTTCACATCGGGTTGCTGCCGCAGCTTCTGGCGCGTCTGGGCGAACTGACCGGGGTGGTCGGCTTCCTCGCGACTCCAACTGTATCCACCGAGAATCCAGTGAATGCCAAGATAGGGACGGGCATCGAATGCTGTTGTGAACCCGCCCTGCATCCCGAAGTGCGCGTCCTCGCCGGGCCGCACGCGTTCTTTCGGGTCGATGACGACCATGTAGGAGAGAAACCCCGCGCCTCGACTCCCTACCGCTGGCAACTCCTCGCCGGAAGACAACCGGGCGGTCACGTGGAAGTACCCGATCCGCTGGTTCGGCGCCTCCACCTCGCCTTTCCACTTCCCGTTCGCGTCGGCGGCAACGGGAAGTTCGGTCTTCATGCGAAGCTGACCATCGGCGTCGGCAATGAGAACGGCCAGCGTCACGCCGGTCTCGTTCACTTTCAGACCTTCGGCAGTGAATGTCAGCGTCACCGGCTCCCCGCGCACGAAGACGCTGTAGTCCGGACGCGAGGTCGCACCCGAGAGAGCTGCAGCATCGGCGGAAGCAGCGGTGCCCCATATTAGCAACAACAGGCCAAAGCAACGTACGGAAGTCAGCATCGGTGCCTTTCTACCTTCCATCATCTGTGGATCACCCGGTACATCAAAATTCTCTGGTTCCCCACATCCGCCACGTAGAGCCACTCCTGTCCCGTGCCATCGACCACGGTCGTGATGCCGCACGGCATGCAGAACGACTCGCCGTCACGGCTGTCCAGATCGCCAAAGTGACCGTACGTGGAGAGCATCTTTCCCTCGGGACTGAGGCACACGATGCGATTGGCGTCCGCGTCAGCGACCCACACGAAGCCGCGGCTGTCGCGCGTCACGGCGTGAGGGCCTGCGAGCCATGCGGAACCGGGCCCGCCTTCCGGCTTGCGCTCCGCGCGCCAGAGACGCTGGCCGTCGGGATTAAGACATTCTACGACTTGCGACGGTCCGCCGGCAATCAGCACGTTGCCGTCTTTGTCCACGTGCAGACCGTAGTGTCCCCACCACGGTCCACGCGAGGCCGCATAGCCTGTGTGTGCGAACTGTTCCATCTTCCCCGCAGTATCACGCGTGAAGAAACGGAACTCGGGCCAGTCGCCTTTTTCCATCCAGCGGACCAGAACGCGTCCGTCGTTCAGCACCGCGAGGTCGAACGGGATCATGGCGTGTGCGGTCTTGTGCAGCGGATCCTTGCCGGTGATCGACTCCGGCTTCCCCCAACTTCTTCCCGAGCGACGGCAGAGGTAAACGAATTCGCCACGGGAGCTGTCGAGCCCGTAGGTGGACGCGAGGTAAAGGTTGCCTTCCTTGTCGAAGGCCAGCGACAAGAGTTCCGGCACCCCTGAGTCCAGGACCTCCTCGACTCTGTCGGGATTGCCGGGAACCAGCCGCACTACCCGGTTCCCGACGGTGTAGTACACCGCGCCTTCGAGAGTCTTGAGACGTGTGGAGCCAGCGAGGTAGTTTGGATACTCGGTTTGCAGCGCGGGGACCACTAACTTGGAGTCCGTCAGGCCCTTGTCGGCAATCGCATAGCTCCTGACCGCCGCACCCTCTACGGGGTCCGCAAAGCCTGCCACCAACTCACCCGCTGGGTTCAACGCAACAGCCGTCACTCGCGCGCCGAGGGACCGATCAAACAGCTTTCGGAAAACGTCACCCTCGCGCGCAAACGCAACGACATAACCGAAGTCCGTTGCCGCGAAGACGCGAGCGCCATCCGGTGTGACTGTGAGACGACTCGGCCCGTTATTCTGAGGGCAAGGGATGGTGGACTGCGGAGCGCCGCCTTGAGGACCGTAGACTTTGATCTCGCCAGGCCACCGCAGCGACACGTAGATGCGTTCGTGCGCGTCCACTGCCACACCACAGGGCACGGGGGGCTTTTCTGTGCCCTCTACACCGATAAGATTGGCGCTGCCACCCGAGAAATCAAACGCCGGGCTGCCGTCGGCATGGTACTTGTAAACCCCCCGCTTGCCTGTCTTTGAGTCCTCTTGGCAGACGACGTATAGGTCGCCCTTCGCGTCCACGGCCAAGTCCATCGGTCGTTGTGCCGGAGGCCGGAGGCTGTCGCGGGACTGGATCGGGAGCACGCGCCCGGCGGCCGTTTCACAGAAATACACGTCCGACTCCCACTGACACGCGACGAGGCGACCGTCTTTCGTCACTGCGAGGCTTCCCGCCGAGTGGTAGTGGGGTGTCTGGAAATCGTGAGCTTTCTTCGGGTCTGGGGGGCGTGTCACTTTGAGGGTGCGGAGGTATCTCCCCTGAGCGTCGAAAGCCATGGTCTGCTCATTGGAGGAGACCCAGAGCGTGCCGTCGGGACCGTATGCCAGATCCTGCACGCCGAGTAGCTTGCCCCGCGCATCGCCCAGAATCCCGGACGCCGCATCAAATATGAGACGCGGAGCGGCATCGGCCCACGCACGAGAGCTGACCGCGGCGCATCCACCGACCAGCGCCAGCGCCGCGGGAAACCACCACGGGCTCTTCCGTTTGCCCCTCGTCACGCTTACAGACCTTTACGTTCGGCAATCAACGCCGGATACACCCAGACCGAGGGAGCCCAGGAGAGGCTCTGCTTGTTGCTCAGGAGCTGCGACAAGGGCGTCCACTTCACGTGCCCGTCGCAGAAGGCGATGTTGGCCCCGCCGTTGTGCCTCGCCCAAAGGGACGCAAACGTGCAACCATAGCCGTTGGTTTGCTGATAGGGGAAGCACGGAGGACTTTGCGACAGTCCCTCCACTCCTTCACTCGCCGCGCCCCCCCAGCCGAAATAGATGAACTCGCCCAGATTGCGGACACCGTCAAACCCGTCACCCGCCATGACCGTTTCAGCGGGGCTGGTGAACACGGACATCGGCGCGCCGATGGGAACCCAGGTAGGTCCCATCGCATTACCGTCGTAATAGTTCCAGTAGTAGTCATTGAATACGTAGCTTGATCGAGAGTCGTAGGCGCTGCCCCAAGTCTTCCTGCTGGGGCACTCCCAGACCTGGGTGTTCTTCATGTAGGGATCAAGTTTGTTTTTGAAGTCCCAGTTGACCGTCTTCTCATCATAGTCTTGGGCGTACATGATGAACCCCAGAGCAATCTGCTTCAGGTTGCTCTGACAACTCGCCGTCCGCGCCTTCTCCCGCGCTCGGGCGAACACCGGAAAAAGGATTGCCGCGAGGATGGCGATGATCGCGATCACCACCAATAGCTCAATGAGTGTGAAACCTCGACTATATCTTGAGTTCCGGGTGTCGGGTAGCGGAACTGTGATGCGCATGGATGCTCCCCCTCTCCTAACACTGGCAATTCACTTCGCGCTCACTGCATTGTCACGCCGGGCCTACGACGGAGTAAACCATCCCGACGCGCCGGTAGTCTTGCTCGCAGTGATCGCGGTCCTCCTCAACCACTTCACGTGGCCGTCCACAAAGGCGTAGTTGGATCCGTCGCTGTGGCTATTGAGGAAGCAGTAGTTCGCGTAGCATCCCCCTTGGGTGTTCCAAGACCAGCCATAGTCACCTGCGCTCAGCCCACGGGCATTGGCGTTGTACCCTTGCCCCCACGGTGAAAGAAGCAGTACCTGGGATACATCACTACGTTGGCAATGGACCCGGAACAACTGTTGTTGAAACCATAGCTGGTCCCTTTGCTGTAAGTTCCGACGGCCCTTGTGGTCGTGTCGCTCGGACAGGAGAAGACCTGCTCATTCTTGATGTAGGGCATGCAGGTGCGATCCCAATTCTGCGGAAGATCTCCGGCGTAGAGCGGGAAGGACTCGTCATAGTCCTGCATGTACATGATAATCCCCAGCGACACCTGCTTCATATTGCTCTGGCAACTGGCCGTCCGCGCCTTCTCCCGCGCTCGGGCGAACACCGGAAAAAGGATTGCCGCGAGGATGGCGATGATCGCGATCACCACCAATAGCTCAATGAGTGTGAAACCCCTACTGACCGAGTGACTGCGTCGTTTATTCGACGCCAGGTGACTATTGCGGGACATTGTCGCACCTCCAACTGAATAGGATAAAGTATTATGCCCTTTTGCCTAAAATCCTAAACACGATTTATTGGGGGAACCAAAAACAGAAAAAATCTCGTGAGGTATGCCTGTTGCGGAAACCTTCACCTGTGCCAATGTCCGTTACAGATCGGCTCTTGCGTCCATCATAATTTCGCTGGCGGAGTGTGGGTAGTAGTAGACCCTCAGGTCATCAATCCTAAAGGACAGCGCCGCGTCGGGCTACCTGCCCGCATCGGTCGATGTCAATGCGGAGCCTGTCGGAGTGGGGAGCTACTTCATCGCGCTGGTCAAGGTCATCGCAGGACAAGAAGAAGTGACCGCGCCGTCATGCCTCCCCTACCCTGAAGAGGCTCGCACATTGGAGGCAGAGATCCGCTTGACGCTGCCCGGATGGCAGATTTACCCGCCTGACATGCATCTCGGTAACTTGGTCGAGCGGGCCAGCCTGCAATGCTGGACGCTCAAACCCGCGTGGGCACGAGATGCTGAAAGACACGCGCTTTCACAGAACGATACAGTCGTCTTGTAGCGCAAGGCGCACCGGTGGACTCCTGCGATGCCGAACAATCTGCTTGACACGGTTTTTCCCTTGCATTAGACTTACGCAGGTACAATACCTGACCTGTAGCGGCCAGGAGCAAAGGGGGCCGAACTGTCATGAAGTTGCGATCAATCTCAATTCTCTGCTTACTGTGCGGAGGCGCGATCGCGCTCTCCGGCTGCGGTGGAGGCGGTGGCAACGCCATCGCTCCGCCCATTGCCAGCGATACAGGGTCGATCAGTGTCAGCGCAGACTTCACAGGCTCCGCCAGTCGCACCATACCCTTCGGCACACAGACGATTTTTGTCTCCGTCACAGGATCCGCGCTCCCCACTGCCCAAAGTGCCACGCTCACTTTTTCCAGCCCAAGCACAACGTTTTCCGATGTTCCCATCGGGCAGAAAATTGTCCGCGCAGACGCGTATGACGGCGTCTCGGGGATCACATCCTTCGGTAACCTCCTGGGCGCCGGATTCACCGAAGTCACTGTCCAAAAGGGACAAACGTCCCAAGCTGAAATCGAGGTCAACCCCGTCGTTTCACAGATTCGTGAAATGAGCCGCATTGATCCCCTTAACGGTGTGGACGTAACGGTCTTCACGTCCAGCTCTGGTTCCGACACGCTCCTAAGCTCGAATAGTCAGGGACTACGGATACACGGAGAAAGGGGAACTTTCTCCATATCGACTGTCGCAGCGAAAAAGAGAACCGCTGGTCGGCAAACAGTCGGGTCTGAAATCATCTTCGATCCGCCCGTTGTCATTCCTAACGGGCTTGAGGTCGGCGAAACGTTCTCTACGTTATCCACGGTATTTATCGACGGGGTGACCGCTGGAACGGTGAAATCGCTGGTTCGCTACGAGGGCGACGAAGGGGTGAAAGTTCCCGCGGGGGGGTTCAGCGGAAACGTGCCGCGCATATCCATCACTTTTGACTGGCAACTGGGAAGGACCTCTTCCGGTCCGGGCATTCTTGACGTCCGCAAGCAGACCTTCTGGTTGGCCGCCGACACCGGACCTGTGATGGTCAAGACGGAGAGGTCCTTGGGTTCGCTATCCCAGGAATTGAGCATCCTCACGCAGCGATCCACCTCCTTGGCTGCGCCGACTTCGGTGCGTTCGTTCAACGTCGGCACGTTCTTCCCTCTAACGCTGGGCACGGTTTTCAATTACGCGATGGTTTTCCTTTCGACACCGCCGCAATGAGCGTCGGGCGAGAGGCGCAATTAGGTGCGAGCGAATGAGCCTCCCTCCCTTGATCGTTTTCCGGTGCTGATTTGACTTTTCTGGCGGGACACCGACACATGTTGTGGAATTGGCGAAAGAAACCAGCCGGTTCTCCCGAACGGGCCTTGGACCTCAGGAAACGAGGCTCGCGCCTCCTTGCACAGAAACGCTTCCACGAGTCGATCAACCTGCTTCGACAGGCAGCGGAGATTGAGCCGCACAACTTCGACGGGCGCGTCAACCTCGGTTCTGCCTGCTACCTGACCGGTCAGCATGAGGAGGCTATCGGGCACTTCAGGTACGTCCTCGGGATCGACCCCTACCACCCCATGGCGCTGCTCAACCTGGCGGCAGCTTTTGACGCGGTGGGCAAGTTGGAAGAGTCCATCCGGACCCTCGAGCAACTACGGCACGCCCGGCCCAAGTTCCCCGATGTTCACTACAACCTCGCCATCGCCTACATGAAGCAGGAAGACTACGCCAAGGCGGAACAGATGCTGAAGGAAGAGCTTCAGCTTAACCCGAAGAACCAGAATGCCCGATCCCTGTTGAACAAGCTGTATCTGAAGATCCCGAAGAGGAGCCACGGGACACAGTAGAGCATCCTTTCGTAAATTCTTCGACATTAGACGCCGGATCGCTTCAGCGTCCGGTAGCTCACACAGGCAGCTACACGATGGAGGCTACCCTTCTTTTCTCCCCTTTCTTGGCGCTCGGTAGTCAGTTGTGTGAGCTACCGGACGCTGAAGCGATCCGGCGTCCTTTTGTGGGTGAACTTCCAAAACGATGCAGTAGATCCCACCGTTGTCCGCAGGGCGGTGGTTGTTTGGGGATGCGCGCGGTCTGCGCTCCCTCTTTTCCGTGGGTACGCAGCCTTCAGAACATCCCCAATTCCAGCCTTGCGGCTTCCGACATGCGGTTGGGATTCCAGGGAGGGTCCCAGACGATTTCCAGCTTGAGGCTGCCGACACCGGGTATGCCCTTCAACTTCATCTCGATCTCTTCCGGCATCGATTGAGCTGCGGGGCAGTTGGGCGCGGTGAGGGTCATCTCAACGTAAATGTCTCCAGGCGCGATTTCCTCGACCTTGTAGACAATACCCAGTTCAAGGATGTTGACCGGGATCTCGGGATCGTAGACAGTCCGCAGGCTCTCCATGACCTGGTCGACGAGACTTGGGGCCCGGTTGCGTACCGCGGGCGCGGGAGTCGGATATTGGGTGGCCTCGTTGGTGCGGGACTTCTTCCAGAGCATATTGGCACTCCAGCGTCGGTAACAGGATATCGGGACAGCGGGGTAGCAGCATCCCCGGATGTCGGAGGAATTGCGCGACCGCTGGTTATCCCAATCCTCCAGCTATTCTCCCTTCCCATGCAAACCGTATAACCATCCGTCTGCGGCCCAACCCTACTCCGTCGTCACCTTCTCACCTTTCTCCTCCAGAGCGGTGTGCATGGTATGCCAGGGAAGGCTGGCGCACTTCACACGCACCGGAAACTCGCACACACCGGAGAACACAGCAAGTTTCCCAAGCAAGGCCTTGTCGAATGCGTCTTCGCCCTGCCCGGTAATCATCTTGTGAAATTCTTGAAAGGCCGCTTCGGCATACTCCTTGCTCTTCCCTTTCAGGTGCGCGGTCATCATGGATGCAGACGCTTTCGATATGGCGCACCCCGAACCGATGAAGCTGATGTCCTCAACCACATCTCCATCCAGTCTCATAAAAACCGTAAGCTCGTCCCCACACAGAGGGTTATAGCCCTGGGCCTTGCAGTCTGCAGGATCGATCTCCCTGAAGTTGCGGGGGCTTTTGCTGTGGTCGATGATCACTTCATGGTAGAGATCGCGCAGATCGGACATCAGGCAAACACCTCGCCGACCTTATTGATAGCGCGCACCATTGTGTCCACCTCTTCTCGCGTGTTGTAGAAGGCGAACGAGGCGCGCGCCGTAGCCGGAATCCCAAATCGCTGCATCACCGGTTGTGCGCAATGATGCCCTGCACGGATGGCGACTCCCTCCTGATCCAGAATCGTCCCGATGTCATGGGGGTGGGCGCCCTCCAGTACAAAGGAAAGTACACTCGCCTTCTCGCTGGCCGTTCCGATGATCCTAAGACGATCGATAGCAGCAACGGCATCCGTCGCGTAATTGAGCAGCGACTGCTCATACGCCGCAATCTGCTCCACGCCGATGTTGCTGACATAGTCTATCGCCGCGCCCAACCCAACGGTGCCCGCGATATTGGGTGTTCCTGCCTCGAACTTGTATGGCAGTCGGTTGAAGATCGTCTTCTCAAACGTAACGGCGCTGATCATATCGCCACCCGACTGATAGGGCGGCATCGATTCCAATAGGGCTTCCTTTCCGTAGACAATCCCGATGCCCGTTGGTCCGTAGATCTTATGGGCGGAGAAGACGTAGAACTCACAATCAACCGCCTGCACGTCAATCTGCATGTGTGGAGCGCCCTGTGCTCCGTCAATGACAACCGGAATGCCATGGCGATGTGCCATCTCCACCATCTTTCCTATGGGATTGACCGTGCCAAGAGCGTTGGAGACGTGCGTCACTGACACCAGCTTTGTCCGGGTGGTCAGCAGTTTTTCATACTCGTCGAGCAGTATTTCGCCGTCGTCATCAATGGGGATGACCTTGAGCGAAGCGCCCCTTTGCTGACAGAGTAATTGCCAGGGGACAATGTTGGAGTGATGCTCCATGGCGGAGATGAGCACCTCATCTCCACTTCCAACGACCTGACCGCCGAAGCAGTGGGCAATCAAGTTGATGCCCTCCGTCGCGCCGCGCACGAAAATGACTTCCCTGTCCTCGGCAGCGTTGATGTACTGTCGCACCTTGCAGCGCACACACTCGTATTCGTGCGTCGCCTTCTCGCTCAAGTGGTGTACGCCCCGATGGACGTTCGCATTCTGTTCTGTGTAGTACCGCGTGATGGCATCGATCACCTGCTGAGGCTTCTGAGTGGTCGCGGCATTGTCGAGGTAAACAAGCGGCTTCCCATAGACCTTCCGCTGGAGAATGGGAAAATTCTCCCGAATGCTTCTCACATCAAAGGCAAGTCGCAGCCCTTCCCAATCATCCCGGACGAGCACATCGTGACTGCCACGGAGGGAGTGATCGTCGGGGAGCTCCAAGTTCGAAATGAGGCTGTTGCTGTATGGTGGAAGGTGCAGAGTCGATATCCGGGAAGCGCTCATGGCTGACTTCATACTCCTGTTTTCTGCGGCAGAATCGTTTTGAGTCGTGTCTCCAGAAACGACCGGGCTGCTTCATTGCTGAGGCGCGACAGCACTTCACTCGCGAAGGCGTGCGTTAACATACCCCGTGCGTCGGGTCTGGCAATGCCCCGAGCCTGGAGATAGAAAACCGCCTCTTCATCCAGCTCGCCGACCGTGGCCCCGTGGGTACACTTAACATCATTAGCAAAGATCTCCAACTGAGGCATGGTGTCGATCACTGCCTCATCCGACAATATGAGGCAGTTGTTGGTCTGTTTTGCGTCCGTCTTCTGAGCATTGGGGCGCACAAGGATTCTGCCTCTAAATACACCTCGAGATTTGCCACCCAGAATCCCCCTGTAAAGCTCGTGACTTTCACACGCCGGTTCTACATGGTCGATCGAGGTGTGGTTGTCGATACGACGCTCACCCGTTCCCAGATAAACGCCGTTCAACGTGCAAAGAGCGTTCTCTCCCGTCAGAGCTACGCTCACATCGTTCCTCGCAAAACGCGCGCCAAATGACAGGTTGTAGCTGACCAGGTTCGCGGTCCGCCCCAGACTACCGTGAGTGGCGGACACGTGGAACGCCAACAGACACTCATCCTGCACTCGAACATGCTCGAGGGACGCGCCGTCCGCAACGACCAGCTCTGTAACCCCGTTTGTAAAGTGAGCGGCCGCACAGGCGCTCACGTAGTGTTCGAGCACCGACACGCGAGCGTGCGGAGACAGAACAACAAGATTCCTCGGATGCGTTGCTCCTCCATCTTCGAGAGTGGATGTCAGGTAGAGCAGGTAGATCGGCTCTTCGAGGGACGCACCCTCTGCAATATGCACGAACGTGCCGTCCTGTGCAAAAGCCGTATTCAACGCGGCCAAGGGATTGGCGCCGGGGTCGGCGAGACGCGCCAGATGCTGCTCCAACAGTGGTTGCCCGTCGGCAGCGACCGATGCCAGGCCGCCCACCGTGATTCCATCACCCTGGCCGGCAATTGAAGAGAGAGCCGGGCGGTAAGAACCGTTCACGAAGACCAGCCGGTTCTTCCAGAGTTCGGGAATGGCGAGGGCCTCAATCTGCGATTCCGCCACCGCATCAGTGACGCCATTGACAAGGGGAACGAAGGGAGCCTGGAGCAACGGCGTAAGATTGGTGTGCCTCCACTCCTCATCCTTTCTGCCAGGAAACCCACTTTCCGCAAAGGCGCGAATAGCATTCTGCCGCAGGTCGGCCAACCACGCTGGCGCGTCCTGCCAAGATCCTTTGCCAACAGACTCAAAGGCCGAGAGGTACTTGGCGACGGCGTCGGTGTCATTGCGAGCTCTGGGTTCGTCCCTCATACGACACGCGCCTCCCCTTGAGCCGCTTCCGCGACGGTCTCATCGCCTTCGTCTGCAATCCCGTCGTATCCCTTCTCCTCCAGTTCCAGAGCGAGTTCCTTCGAACCAGATCGCACAATACGTCCATTAACCAGCACATGCACGCAGTCGGGAACGATGTAGTTGAGGAGGCGCTGATAGTGCGTGACGACAAGCACGGAGTTGCCGGGACGGCGCAGCCGATTGACTCCCTGAGAAACGATCCTGAGTGCGTCGATATCCAAGCCCGAATCCGTTTCATCCAGAATTGCCAGCCGTGGCTCGAGGACTGCAAGCTGGAAAATCTCGTTCCGTTTCTTCTCGCCACCGGAAAAGCCTTCGTTCACTGGTCGGTGCAACAGGGCTTCTGGCAGTTCCACGAGCTTGACTTTGTCTTTGACCAACTCGAGAAAATCGATTGCATCCAGCTCCTCAAGACCTTGCGCTTTCCGGACGGCATTCAGCGCCGCCTTCAAAAAGTACGAATTGCTGACCCCGGGAATCTCGACCGGATACTGGAACGCCAGGAAGATTCCCCTTTGAGCGCGTTCCTCCGGCTGCAACTCCAGCAGATTCTTTCCCTGGTAGAGCACCTCACCCTTTGTTACAACATAGGCAGGATGCCCTGCCAATACTTGCGCGAGAGTGCTCTTACCGGAACCGTTCGGTCCCATGATTGCGTGGACTTCCCCGACCTTGACAGCCAAGTCAATTCCTCTCAGTATCTCCTTACCTTCGACGGTAGCGTGTAAGTCCCGTATTTCCAGCATGGCTTAATCTCATCCTTCAGGTGTTGGTCCCATATCGGCCATGGCAAAGGAGAAACGTCAAAGGCAATCTCCTGCCTGCCATCTGCCCCCGAGGGATCGGGGTTGGAGTCTGCCTCGACTCGTCGGGGCTTCGCTCCAACATCCGCTATCGGCTATCCGACGCTCCCCTCCAAGCTAACGCCCAGCAGCTTCTGCGCCTCCACGGCAAACTCCATCGGCAGCTCTCGGAAGACCTCCTTGCAGAAGCCGTTCACGATCATTGACACGGCATCCTCCAGACCAATGCCGCGCTGCTTGCAGTAGAAGATCTGGTCCTCACCAATCTTGGAGGTCGACGCCTCATGTTCCGCCTGAGCGGTGGAATTGCGAACCTCGATGTAGGGAAACGTGTGTGCGCCACACTTATCACCGATCAGCATGGAGTCGCACTGAGTGAAGTTGCGGGCGTTCGTGGCGCCCTTCATCATCTGCACGAGTCCGCGGTAGGTGTTCTGCCCCTGCCCGGCGGAAATTCCCTTGGACACGATGGTGCTGCGCGTGTTCTTCCCAAGGTGAATCATCTTCGTGCCGGTGTCGGCCTGCTGCCAGTTGTTGGTCAGAGCCACCGAGTAGAACTCGCCTACTGAGTTATCGCCTTGCAGGATGCAGCCGGGGTACTTCCAGGTGATGGCCGATCCGGTCTCCACCTGCGTCCATGAGATTTTCGAGTTTACGCCGCGGCACGCGCCGCGCTTGGTGACGAAGTTATAGATGCCCCCCTTCCCGTCCTTGTCGCCGGGATACCAGTTCTGCACCGTAGAGTACTTTATTTCAGCGTTGTCCATCGCCACCAGCTCCACCACCGCAGCGTGCAACTGGTTCTCGTCACGCATCGGAGCGGTGCAGCCTTCGAGGTAACTGACATAGGCGCCCTCGTCCGCGACAATCAATGTCCGCTCAAACTGCCCGGTGTTCTGAGCGTTGATGCGGAAGTACGTCGACAGTTCCATGGGGCAACGGACACCCTTGGGAACGTAACAGAACGAGCCATCACTGAAGACCGCCGAGTTCAGCGCAGCGAAGAAGTTGTCGGTATAGGGAACCACTGTTCCGAGGTACTTGCGGATGAGGTCGGGATGGTTATGAACAGCCTCCGAGAAGGAACCAAAAACAACCCCCATCTCGGCGAGCTTGCTCTTGAAAGTGGTTGCAACGGACACGCTGTCGAACACCGCATCCACGGCAACTCCTGCCAGCACCTTCTGCTCTTCGAGCGGGATACCCAACTTGTCGAAGGTCCTGATAAGCTCCGGGTCCACCTCGTCGAGGCTTTGCAACTCTGCCTTCTTCTTGGGGGCGGCGTAGTAGTAGGCGTCCTGATAGTCAATGGGCGGGTACTTGACATTCGCCCACGAAGGTTCCCGCATGGTGAGCCAGTGACGATAGGCCTTCAGCCGCCACTGCAGCATGAACTCCGGCTCGCCTTTCTTCTCCGAGATGAAGCGAACGATGTTTTCATTCAGGCCTTTAGGCGCCAAGTCGGCCTCGATCTCGGTCGACCAACCCCATTGGTATTCTTGCTGCACACGGTCTTCTATGACGTCATCACTACTGCCATCTCGGTCATCCATCATCACAGGTATCGAAGATGCGTTTGTTGCATCGTCCATTGCGTCCTGTCCCTGTCTCATGTTGCCCTCCGTCAGGCGATGCACTTCGATATCACTGTTGAAACAATGTCCGCACGATGAGTGCGGTGAGTGTTCATCCCATATCTGAAAGCGGCCAATAAACTGGGCCTCGCCTGAACCTCACACGCAAGGTAAACATGACTTCCTATGAGTTGATTGTATAGCCCATTCCCCCACGAGTTGCCCTCCTGTGATGGGAGAGACATTCCAGCAAACCAGGCAGCTCATATCAGGCGATGGTGACGCAGAATTTCTTCGAAGAGCGGCTGAACGCGCGCGCAGAGATGGCAGTTCGCGTGTCCGACCCAACTCATGTTCGTTTTCGTGTCGAGGGGATCAGTGAGCGGAGAGCCATCGGGGTGGACGACAACGCATCCCGCTTCACGGGCAATCAGTTCGGTGCACAGATCATAGGGGCGAACACAAAGCGGAACGTCCCTCCCGCCCAGCAGACGCGCATGCACCAGGCTGCGAATGTCGCAGATGAACCGATCATGCCCCACCATCAACTCATTCAGTTGTCCCCCGGTGGAGATGTACTGGTCTGTATAGATCTGCGCCTTCCCCGGTTTCGCCTCCCCAACGATGGCGGTAAACAACTCGTCCTCAATCTCCGCGATCAGTGCCTTGCCTCCTGGAAAGAAGTTGCTGACTGTTGCGAAACCGTGCAGGAAGGTGGTGGATGATGAGGGACGCAGTGCAAGGGACGTCGCCTCCCCCGAGTTCAGGTCCCGCCGTTCGCCAGCCGCTCCCTGCTCGCGGACGGCCCACTGAACGTCGTAACGATCCTGCTTCGTCGTCGGGATCTCCGTCTGCAAGGCGACTTCGATGTCCTGCAGGTTCGTCCCGTCCCCATTGTTCGGCGCGACACCGGTCAATATCCAAGCGCTGCGTTTATCGTACATCAACCCGCGAGTACCATCGATCGGGTCCACAATCATCCGGAAACGCGCAGTGTGTGAGTCTGCGCCAACCGGAAAGACCCGCTCTCCCGTATCACTGATTCCCTCCGAAACCAGAACAAAAGGAACTTCTCTCCCCCACTCCTCGCAGAATTCTGTGAGAATACGGTCGGCATCGACGTCAATCGCGTACTGAGTGTCACCTTCTCCTTCATGCGCGACCGCGCTCATCGACTCGATGGCAGTCTCACGATGGTGCTGCACCAGCGCTCGCTGCAAACGCGCGTGCAGCGCCTTCAGTTGCGCAAGAAAATCGTGGTAAGTACCCGGCAGTTCGCGTTTCATCATCGACACATTGTCGGCAATCGCGCGATGTTTGTCAAACAAATGAACCTCCTGTGCGCATTAAACAACCAGATGTTCAAGGCGTAGGGGACGGTCGCCGTGCCGTTTCCCGTTTCTCATTCCCCTCAATCCCGAGGAACAGCAAGCCGGCAGGGGGAACGGCACGGTCCCGACGCGTCGGGTCCCCGCTTTCAGGACGGTCGGTGTCACCTGGTACTCCAGTCCCGCCCACCGTGAAGGATCGAGCGACTCGCAGACGAAGTGCGACGGAATCGTGACCGTGCAGGCGTTGCCGCACACGTGGTTGGCTCTTCTCCCGGGAGTGACCGGGAGTTACGTGCACTTGTCCGTTGAGACATTACCGGTGTAATCTTCCCAGGCAACGTGGATACCATCGACGTGAGACAACTCGGGACCGCGGCGACAGTCCTGCAGCAATCGTTCGACGGCGCGCGCCTCCCCCTCGGCCAGTATTTCCACGCTCCCGTCCGATCTGTTCCGCACCCATCCCTTGATGCCGTGCCTGAGGGCCTGTTTCCGGACAAAGTAACGATACCCGACGCCCTGGACCATGCCTGTGACTTCTATCCTCGCTCGCAGATTCATGCAACCGTCGTCTCCATTGTATGGATTTCTATGTGGTGGCTTTCGGGGCGCGACGCATGGCCGCGAGTTCGATGCCGATCTGGTGGACGGCAAACACTGCCAGGAGCATCTCTTCGTCAAAAGGCGGCCTCGAGCGGGTCTTTCGATCCAGTCCCTGAAGGTATCCCACGTTCTGCTTGAGGTGATCGTTTGCCGCCAACAGCAGACCCACCATGGAAGAGGAGGCATCCTGCCCACCATTCTCATCGGCATTGTGAGCGGTCATCCATTGCCTGCCTGTTTCAGTGCATGTGAAGTATCCCAGCGCCCTCATGACTGACCGCCTGAGACACGTGATGGAGCCGACGTATTCGCCATTGTCATAGCGCAGATTCGCGGCGTCCAGATGAACCTGGACAAACTCCAAATCCTCATCCGTTTCTCGCTTTCCGCGGCGGGCGGGGGCAAGTCTCTGCCGAATGGATGAAAACATCTTCGCTACCATTTCTTCCCGAGACATCTGATCTGCGCGAAGAAGTCGATAGAACTCCCCCTCCGGACCCAGCAGGCTCCCGATGCAACGGACCAGTTGCTGGCGATAGATTCCCGGCTTGCTGTTTCTCACCAGACTCCTGAGGTAGTGGATTGTGTTGGCGCCGCCGATGCGACTGAGGGCATCGACGGCGGTGAGATAGACGGATTGGTCTGTTTCGCGCTGGATAAGCCTTTCCAGATATGCAACCCCTCGCACACTCCCGAGGGCGCCTAACGCCGATGCTGCGCTGCGTCGGACGGTTGGACGATCCGACTCAAGCAGCAGTACCAGCGGTCCCAACACCGACGGATCCTGCATCTTGCCGAGGGCTTCCGCACACTCCTCAACAATATCAGTCTCCCGATCCTCGAGGCGGCCCACGATCCCGTCGATGGCGCGGGCATCGCCGATGTCGCCCAGTGATCGCGCGGCCTCCCGCCGCACCTCCCAACTCGAATCCTGGAGGGCCGCAACCAATTCTTCCACGGCCAGCCGTGTCTTGGTGGAACCCAGCGCTCGTACGGCCTCCTGTCGCTCGGACGTGCGTGAAGACCGGGAGAAACGGATCAGATTCAGGAGAGACGCCACTGGGCTGCGAGCAGGGATCTGCCGCAATATGAACTGAGCGGGCTTCTCACCTTCCTCTTCCACCAGCCACAGGAGGGGAGAACACGCAAAGCGACACGCGGCGGAAACCAGGAACAGGGACTTCAGGACACCGGCCTCCACGTGCAGGAAACTGAAGTGCACGTCCTTCAGCAACACCGCAAGCAATCCGCCGATAACCGGCCCCAGCGCGGAAGCGGAGCATACCACCCCGTTGAAGCAGCCGATGTAAACCGATCGGTTCTCCTCGGGCGCAATCTGAGCGCGGAGATTCATCTGAGTGATGAGCACCCCGCCGCCGAAGAAACCTCCCCACAGGGCGGCGGCGGGGGCGGCCCAGAGATGGTTGTCCAGTGTCACAAAGAACCAGGACAGGGGGATGAAGCACATGCCCGTCCAGCATATCTTGGTGATGGGCTTGTTGCCGTACTTGTCGCTCAAGTACGCCCATATCTGATAGGACGCCACACCGGACAGAGAGAGCAGAGCGCTGATTACGGCAATGAACGAGAACGAGAGCTTCAGTTCCTTGATCCAGAACACGCTGAAGAAGGGCGCCGCAATCATGACCGCCATCGAGCGAACCGCGAAGAAGATCATGAGCCTGCGGAAGTTGTGGTTTTTGAAGGGCAGCAGGAACACCTCGAGGGAGCTTTGGGACTCGCCCCTTTTCCTCGCCGGCTCCGGTACCAGGCGGAGCACGCCGTTACTGATGACAGCAAATATCACCCCAATGATGATGATGGAGGAAAAACTGAACAGAGGATATCTGTCTTTCGTGATGTCCACGTATCTTCCCGCAATCAGTGCGGTGATCATTCCTGAAACGGTCAACAGCGTATTGACGCGCGCATAGAAGCGCCCCCACATTTCGGGGGGCACGAGATCGGTGAACCACGCGACCCCTGCGGGGTTGCCCCAGGCATTCACAACAGCCGCCAACCCCACAAGCCCGATCATGCCCCACGGACAGAATGCTCGAGGCAGAAAGAACGGGAGCAACGCAACCGGTATCCAGATCAGATACGAGACAAGGTTGAAGTTCGTGTGGACGCGTTTGCGGTTCTGAAGACGCTCGGTGAAAACCGGAGCAATCCCCTGCAGCGCCTGCGCGATGTTGGGAACAGAAGACAGAAGGCCAATCTGGTAGTTTGTGGCACCGAGGAAGAGGGCGTACCCCGTAAGGACGGCGCCAGCAGCGATGTTGTTGTGGACTGCCCGGATGGCATGGTTAAGGAGAACAAAACGAATTCCCCTCATCCGAAGCGCGTGAGTCAGCGGCCGCTCGTTTATGCCGACCTCGCTGAGGGCATCAGGAACAGACGGAGAGGCTTTGTTGGAGGTGATGTCCATGAATGGTTGGCGCGTTCGTCCACAGGCTTTCGCTAACCACGATTCTATTTTGCGGTGCAGAGCGAGTCAAGGGAGTCGTCGAGATCACAGCCGAGAACGGAGGGCGACCACCGCAAACAGCCCTGTCGACGCGCCTCACTCGTCGCTGTCGGGACCCTTTGCAGAACCGCCGACGACGCGATGCACACGGATCGGGTCATCTGCGAGTGTTCTCTTCCCTTCGTGTATCCGGACCATAATCTCAGCAAGCAGACCGAAACAGAAAAACTGGGCCCCGAGAACCAGCAGCAGGATACCCATCAGAAGCAAAGGACGGCCCCCGATGTGATGGCCGTGCGCGAATTTGAGGTACGTGAGGTGGAGACACACGAGAATCCCTGCGCCCGATGTCAGCAGACCGGCTTTGCCAAACATGTGCAACGGGCGCTTCCAGAATCGCGTAAAGAAACTCAAGGAGACCGCGTCCAGCAACACACGGGGTACGCGGGATATCCCATACTTCGACCGTCCGTGTTCACGCGGTCGATGGTTCACCTCGACCTCGGTCACCACGGCCCCGTTGGCAACGCACAGGGGAACCAGATAGCGGTGGCGCTCCCCGTAGATAGGAACCCGGCGCACCGCTTCGGCCCGCATGACCCGGAGACTGCATCCGAGATCGTGGATGGGAACACGAGTGATCCCACGCAGTACCTGATTGGCAATCAGCGACGGGAACCGGCGGAACATCCAGCGGTCCTCGCGTTGTCGTCTCCATCCGGCAACGATGTCCACCTCATCTGTGAGATGGTGAAGAAGCTTCGGGATATCCGCGGGGTCGTTTTGCAGGTCGCCATCCATGGTCACGATCAGTTCTCCGCGGGCGGCGCGCAAGCCGGCGGCCAGAGAGGCGCTCTGGCCGCTGTTCAGCGTAAGGCGCAATAGCTGGACGCTGCAATTGCCGGGCAGGCTCACCGTATCTGCAAGTCCCTCCAGCTCCTGGAATGTGCCATCAGCGCTCGCATCATCCACCCAAACAACCTCGCATCCCATGTCGATAGATCCGAGGACGTCCATCAGTTCCCGCCAAAGTAGAGTTACATTGCCACGTTCATTGAAGACCGGAATAACGACGGATAGTCCCTCGGGAGCGTGTTGCGGTTTACTATCACAGGTCATCGCGCGTACAGATCCTCTCAGACTGGCTTGTCTCCCGCGACTCAACCGTCCTCAACAAGTCCTGCGCAGACGACAAGCTGAACGCGGCGGGTTACTGATTATACCCCGACGGTTTGAGTTTGGTAAACCACCACGTCAATCGTGGGTGTAAGTCAGATTTGTGATAGTCAGCCCTGTCGCCCCTGCTACAGGGCTGACGGTGGGGGCCTCCCCTTACCCAGACAGCCCCTGCTGTCGGTAAGCTGAGCGAGCGGGGGCTCGCAGGGAACAGGTGGAACCGTCACGTTACCCCTGTAGCAGGGGCTACAGGGCTGACTATCACGGCGGACTCACAGAGTCCGCATCATGCACCATCACAAATCTTACTTGCACCCCGTCAATCGTCTTATAGCACAGCCGTGGGTAGCAGTGCTGACTACGAACAGGTTTTTTCCATGGCGGGAACAGGAGCAATGGGGGTGCGCGGTGCCGCCGATCGTTGTGTTGTGCGGCGCCTCTGCATCGTGATCGGGGGGAGCGAAAATTCTTATCCCGTCTTAGGCATCTCGATCCTCACCGTCTGGCCGGCGGGGACGGTCGCCTGAATGGGGTACATGGGCAGGGCGCCGAAGTAGTTGCTGCGGCGGGCATTGATGATGAGGGGTTTGTCGGTGGGGTTATGCAGGCTCATCAGCCACTCTTTCTCGCCAGTTTGAACAACCGTCATGAACACCTTCGGCTGATCGCAGGTGAAGGGATGCCCGATGAAGATATCGGACTGCAATTTCCCGGGGGGAACGTGAGCATAGGCGGCCCCAGCGTGCATGCCGAGAGGACGCGAGGTATTTTTCTTGCGGTCATAGTACACCGCGGTCCACCGATCGTTGAGATTCTCAACCACGACGGGCAGTACCGCAGGCATGTTGCGCGGCAGGTTGATGGATCCGCAGAAGCCGCGCTGGTCGCCGTCGATACGCAGGACATATTCCTGGCCGGTCACCTTCCCATCCTGCGTGGAAACCTGATACCCTGGTGAGCCATCGAGTGCGAAGATGTCCCGGAACGTTTCGGGGACCTCGAGTGACGGCTGGTCGTTGTATGCGCCGGTGAAGGCGAGATAGCGGTAGGTCAGCTTGTCGCCCTTCTTCAAGGGACGGTCAGCGAGATTGTAGCCTACCTGACAGGCATGAATGTCACCGATGTAGAAATAGTTCAGATCGTCCTGCAGGCTGAAGACGCCGAACGGCCCGAACAGAGACGGATAGAAGTACACATACCCGCCGCGCTGTAGCGCCCCTCCAGCGCGCAACTGCTGAGGGCGACCATCGTAGTGCAGCTCGAATGCATGGGATCTGTCCTTTGTGTGCTGAATTGCGCCCATCCGGTACCCGCCCTCGACGCGGCTTGCCGTGGCATTGGATATGAGAAGATGAATCTGACGCGCGGCATCGAAGGTCAGGTCCTTGAGTATCTCCAGTTGCCCCTCCACCAGAACCGGTCCCGGCAGGTGACCCGGGTGAATGAAGGTGGTATACCGAACCGTCCCCCGGTACAACTGCGATTCCTCCAGCGGACCGAGGTTGTTCCAACTGTTCCACACGCTAATCCCCCTCGGGAAGGTGTGGCTGATGACATTCTCCTGCAACACCGCATCCGCGCACGCCATGGGCAGCCGGATCTGTCGGTTGATGCTTCCACCTTCGCTGCCCTCCTTGGCGACAAGCTGCGGCGCAGCGGAGATGATAGCGCCACCGCCGGGTTGACCGTCGTAGCCGGGAAAGCGGAGCTGGTCGAGGTTCAGGTCGATGCGAAGGTTGTCACTCATCGGACCTTTGGGCTGAGTCGGCAGACACCAGTTGTTTGCCGTCGAACCCCACGGACTGTCCGGCGCCGCAGTGGCGGAGTAACTGAGGGTATTGTTCCGGTCGGAACAGTAGACAAACTCCATCAGGTGGTTGCGGTCGATAAGATTCTCGGAGATAGCCCGCCTGCCATTGGTATCAGTGACGACGAGAAACAGATGGTGTTGCTGGTTGTGGGTGAGCACAATCTCTTGCTCGAAGCTTGTCGCGCCGTTGGGCAGGAAGCGACGGAATAGCTCCGTACCATCCATCACGCGGATTTCCTTGAGACCGCTGTCGGACTTCACGGACAGGCGGATTTTCCACAGGTATCGTGTCCAGTCGAACCAGTTGCCGTTCGCTACATAATCCCGCGGGCCTGCCCACTGCCAGTTCTCGATGACAGGCCCCTCGGTGGCGTATGCGAGGGGCTCGAATCCTGGTGAGAGCATCTCTCCCGACAACTCTCTCAAGTCCTTGAAACTATGGGAGAGAAGCACCGTATGCGGCATCTCTCCAGCGGCCACTCTGTCGATCTGTGACGCGTCGTCCATCAGCGTCAGAGCCATGCAGCGCGGCAACTCCGCCGCGTCGGACACGACGCCGTATTCGTCCACCATCTCGTCAATGAGCTTGCCGTTGTCGTAGGTCCAGACGGCGAGAACGTTCCGGTAGGTGCGGATGTCCCAGAACGGGACGCCTCTGCCTTTCTCCGGTCGGTAATGGCCGATGAAGCATTCGTTGGACCCGTTCTTCTGCGCGAACTCGTTCAGGGAAAGTCCAGAAGGCTTCTCGTAGATGGTCTGGAAGCGTTTCGTTCCCGGAGCCATCCATGCTTCCTGCGGAAATACAAGCCCTCGGCGGAAGGCGAAGTAGGTGTTGTCGACTTGATCCCTGTATGTCAGACCGACGAACACAATGAAGTCGTCGGAGTTCATCGTTTCACATTTCGCTTGCAGTTCCTGGAATTTCGCTTCGGTGATGTGTTCGTAATCTTCGAGAATCACCAGAAAGTCGAGGCCTGCCTTTTTGGCTGCGGAGACGTATTCTTCCGGCGCGCTCTTGCCGGTCGAATAGTTGGTGCGCGCGCCGATGACGCCTCGGAAGCTCTTCTTGATCCCGGGAAACAAGTGGTGTTCCATCGGGAATGGTTCCGGCGCAGCAAAGCTGGCGGGGGCGAGGCGATTCGTATCGGTCACTGCTCCGGCGAAAAGCTTGCCTTTCCGAGCGGGTTCGGACAACCAGGCAAACAGGTTCTCCAGCAGCTTCGGCATATCGCCGGGCTTGCCATCGAGACCGATCCCCATCACGGACTTCTCGTATCCTGGCGCCAGTCCTCCAAAGATGTGATAGGCACTCGGTACCCCCATGACGGCGATACGTCCCTTGCCGAGGGAACGTGCGGCCAGCAGCGGCGGCGACGACGGGATGGAGTTCATCGCTGCGGGGATTGCGGCGTCGACACGAGGTTCGTTGAATGTTACAGCCTCAACTCTCGCCGATTGTTCTCCGCGAAGGAGAACCTCCCAGTTACTGTCAACTTGAAAAGGCACCGTGTTTTGATTCCAGACAAATCGCGAATTCCGGACAGGATACCAGATCCCTGAAAGACCTCCGGTGGCGGGGTGCTCCGTGAATTCATTCGTGAACGCCCAATTGATGTTCATGACCGTGGCGTTGATGACCGCGTCGCTGTAGAGCACGCCATTCAAGAACGTAAGTCCGAGGGGGCGGAACATCTGGTTAGCAGAGTATCGGTATGAGCCAGCCACGAACGGGAAGAAAAGCAGACCTCCCCCCGCCTCCACATGCTTCAGCACTGCCTGCCACCTCTCCGAGAACGGACCCGATAGCTTCCCCGTCTCAGATTTCCAGAACGGTGGGTCGAGGAACACGATGAGGTCGTACCGGCCGATATCAGCGACCTCGAAGTCTCCCGGAGAGTTACTGTAAGTCATCTCCATGTCGCGAACGCCCACCGTATATCCCTGTTTCACAAGATCTCGGGCATACTCACGGAAGAATGCTTCCCCGTGCCCCCAACCGGAAGGGAGGCGGAGGAAGAGGACGGAGGGCTTCGCCGGATTTGGTGTCTCCTGCTGAGCCGACACCTGAAGTGCATGAACGATAGCCAAGCAGATGATGACCAGGCAGCGGGATAAGAGAGTGCTCAATGTTGCCTCCTGTGCATCCCGGAGGAATCCAATTGATGGTGGAGCTGCGGGAAGCGTTGTTGTCACGTGATGGCTTGATGTATCTGTGAGTTTATCGGCTCATGATAGCACAACCTGCGAATCAATCCCAAACTCACAGTTCTGGGAAAACTCAGAATTCATGTTAGATTTTCCCTCGGTTGGGGTAGAACGGATGTTAATAAGTGGATCGGAATAGGAACCACCCTGCCATCGCTCGTCGATGCGCGGTGGGGGGTGTCTCTTGGTATTCATAGTCGTGCTGGGATCGCTTGATTTCGCAGGTTGTCGGACCCTCGTGGCTGCACAGCCTGTCAAAGAAGCGCAGCAAAAAACCGTCGTATATCTTCGTCGTACCAGTGAAGCGAGTTGATGGGAAATGCCTTACCTGCCGACGGCCATGGCTCTGATCGGTGGGGCGTTCATATTGGCCTTGGTCGCAATTATCTCCATTGTCCACGTCTCTTACCAACACGTTAGTGGATTGCCAGAAGAGCCTGGTATTGCCCTGCCGGAAGACTATCGGGAGCTCCTGAGCAGCGAACGTGTGTCGCGGGTGCTCAAGCGCGCGCACTTCGATCTCTTCTTTCGAAGACGCCTGCTGCACCGGCGCGAAGCCGCGCTCCGCAAATGGCGACTGAGCCGAAAGGAACGCAATCTTCTGATGGATATGAGTGACGCCGAATTGGCGGAGTTGTACCGTTCGTTCGTTCATCAGTAGAGAGGCTCCCTACACCAGTTCCCGCTTCAGCACTTTGCCTCCCGGGTTGCGCGGGAGCGCATCTCGGAACTCCACCAGTTGAGGCGTCTTGTAGCTCGCGAGCCTTTCCGCACAGTAGCGTTTGACGTCCAGTTCGGTCATCTGTCTTCCGGGGCGCAACACGACGACCGCTTTCACCAATTCGCCCAGATACGCTCGCGCGCCCGTCGCAGAAACGCCGACAACAGCAACTTCCTGGACATTATCGTTGGACAACAGCGTATTCTCCACCTCGAGAGCATACACGTTCTCCCCGCCGACGATGATCATCTCCTTCTTGCGCCCTCGCAGGTAGACGTATCCCTGCTCGTCCACCATTGCCAGGTCGCCAGTGCGGAACCAGCCGTCCACCATCGATTCCTCCAACAAGCCGGGACGCTTCCAGTAGCCTGGAACCACGTTCTCCTTCTTGAAGCAGAGCTCGCCGGTCTCTCCGGCCGGGACCTCCCTTCCATCTTCATCGACGATCTTCTGCCAGACTTCGGGGAGCGGTTTCCCGATCGACTCCGCTCGAACGTCCACGTCGGCATTTGGCAGGACGTGGGTCATCGAGATCGTTTCGGTCAACCCGAAGAAGTTGTGCAGCTCCACGCCGGGGAACTTCTGCCGCAGACGCTGAATAGTTTGCACCGGCATCATCGATCCCGCGTACGCGATCAGTCGGAGGGATGACAGGTCGAACTTGTCCAGACCCTTCATGGTTGCGAGAAAATGGAACATCGTCGGTACGCCAAAGAAGGTGGTGGCGCGGTAGTCCTCGATCAGCGTAGCGAGTTCTTTGACATCCGGTCGCGGCGCGATAAGCACCGTACTGCCGAGATAGGCCGAAGAGGGAAGTATGCTGTAGAGAGCGCTCGCATGGAACATCGGCACCGTCAGCAAGTGGATATCCGAGTGCCGGAAGTTTTGAGCGACGATCGTCATGCGAAGGTTGAAAAGCAGATCGCAGTGCCGCATCATCGCGCCTTTCGGGCGTCCCGTCGTGCCGGAGGTGTGCATGATGATGGCGAGGTCTTCGGGATGAATGTCGGGTCGTGCGTCGATGACTTCGGAGTGTTGAATTGCCTCTTCGTAAAGTAGCGTTCCTTTATCCGAGAACCCGATGGCGATGGTCTTCTTGACGTTCGGGCATTGTGGCAGCGCCCCGCGAGCAGCGTCCCAGAGGTCTTTGTGGACAATAAAAATTTCTGCATCGGAATTGTCGATGAGAAAGGCCAGCTCGTCTCCTTTCAGCCGCACATTGACTGGGACAACCACCCCGCCCAATTTCATGATCGACCAGTAGACGATGAAGAAGTGCAGGCAGTTGGGGGCGAACACGGCCACGGTGTCTCCCTGCTTGACGCCGCACTCAGTCTCCAGATACGCTCGAAAACGGTCGATCGGTTCATTGACCTCACGGAACGTCAGCGATTCTCCCTCAAAGATTACCGCGATCTTGTTCGGGAACTTGAGCAGATTGTTCTCCCAAAGGTCTCGCACACTCCGGATGTCTGTACGGATTTCCATCGGAACACCTTCCCTGGCCTGCGGGTTGAGAACCCGCCGAGCCCTCCATGCTGCGAAATTGTACTCGAGCGATGCTGCGGCGTCAATGCACCCCCGCGTTATGGCAGCTACACGCTGAGACGGATGACCGGGAGGACGGACCGAGGGATTGTCGCTGGGGGGGTATCAAAGACCGGCTTTAATCCGCGGAGTTGCTCTACCAGATCAGGGGCCCCTACGTGTTCATATCCATCGGGGAACCGAGACAGAATGGCGATGGATCTGGGGTACAGGCGACGTGCCGAGGCATACCGACGGCCGAGCAGGTGATGCAGCGCGCCCGCGGCCTTGATGAGCCCGAGGTAGAAGTTCTTGCGCTCTTCGTCCTCCTCCCACATCCACACCTCTTCCCACTCGATGAGGGACTCGAAAAACCTGCCCGCATTGAAGTGCTCAATGCCTTGTCTGAGATGATCGGTTTGCTCCATGGTGTCGATACATTTCTTCTTACGCACGGAATTTCCTCCTTTCCGACGCAGAGAGTTATACTCGTTACGGATGAAAATCCATCTTTCCCCCTCACCCGTAACGAGTATATAAGTAGGTCGTCAAAAATACTGTCCCTGCTGAAACGAAGACGGATATACCCGATTGATTCGGTAATCCCCCCGAACTTGTTTCGGGGGATGGTTAGGACCACGCTAACGGGCGGGAGGTGACAGACAGAATCCCCCCGAACTTGTTTCGGGGGATGGTTAGGACCACGCTAACGGCGGGAGGCGACAGACAGAATCCCCCCGAACTTGTTTCGGGGGATGGTTAGGACCACGCTAACCGGCGGGAGGCGACAGACAGAATCCCCCCGAACTTGTTTCGGGGGATGGTTAGAACCACGCTAACCGGAGGAGTGGAAAGCCCCTCTTGTCCGGCATTGTAGCGCGAACCTAACATTCCCCCGGAA